>Ga0182027_10000037_pt1 | contig 203807 bp, 156 predicted proteins | sample 712E1DmetaG_FD_121300 | JGI IMG/M metagenome (GOLD analysis project Ga0182027, IMG submission 121300) | Permafrost microbial communities from Stordalen Mire, Sweden - 712E1D metaG (Illumina Assembly) | ecosystem: Environmental > Terrestrial > Soil > Wetlands > Permafrost | place: Sweden...
CCGTGCCCGCCTACAATCCCGCCACCCGACGGAAGCCACGACGGAGTCTTCGACATGACTGGCTGACATGACGGGTGGCGAAACCGTCATGTCATGCGGGCATGGCGCGGCTGCGTGTGTTGTTTGCTTTTGACAGCCAGCCACAACTTGCTCTGCTATTTTTATACGCGCGAGAAACAATCCTCAAAGTCTTATTGATTTTAAGATGTCTTGTTTTTTTCTCTCTTTTAGAATCCGATCTTCTATTTTCTTTCGCTCAGATATTTGCCATTCTTTATATTGATCATCAATCATGTTTTTATAGCGCAAATTGGTGTTACCTACGATTAGTTTTAAATCGTCGGTAATCTTCTGATAGTTCTGGTCTCCGGTTATCTGGAAAAGGATTGTATCCCTTTCGGGCAAATACCATGGATATCCCATTTCTTTCACTCGTGCTGCGTTTGAAACTTCGTTGAAAAGTTGTATCCAATCTTCATTTATTCCTTGATTTAATTTAAAAACTAAATTTGGATGGACGAAATTAACCGTTTCGATTCTTATGGGGTCATTGTAAATATTATCCCTTATCGTTCGAGTCTCTTCTGATTTGGATTGTGTCAATAGAGCAATTGCTTTCTCACTGCTGGCCAAGTTTATTCTTGCAAGCAATTCAGTTTTGACGGCACTCGCTGAAGATGGTCTATCCTTTGGCAACTGCTTTGTCAATATGTCAACAAAACTGTCAAGAAATCCAAATTCTGGTTGAGAATCACCAATCTTTACGAAAGAGGTTCCATGGATAACTTTGTTTGTAAACATTTCGTTTAATATTAAACCAAAGGCATAAAGGTCGGCTCTGCCGTCCACCAATTGTCCCGGAGTCTTCTGCTCCCATGCCGCATATTGGAAATTAGCGACTCGCTCATCCTTGGTTTCAACATAAGTGTAAAGCAATTCTTGTTCAAAATGTGCAATACCGAAGTCGGCAAGTACCAAGCTGTCGGAATCGGGATCACAAAGGATATTTTCAGGTTTTATATCTCGATGCCAAACCCCTTTGGCATGAGCAAATTCAAGTGCTTCCAATAAAAGAAGCGAATATTTCAAAATATTCTCGCCGGTTATGCCTTCATTAATGAGATCCCGCAAAGTTTTTTCATAATAGGGCATAATATAGAAAAGAAACTTGTTCCCATCTCGAGACCTGTACCCATAATCAAGAACCTTGACAATTCCTTTATGATCACAGGATAAGCAAAACTGCAGTTCATTCTTGAAACGTTTTAGTTTCTTTGATGTAAAATTGGTTAGCATTTTCAAGGCAAAAGGATTGCCCTCTTCGTCCTTTACGAGGAAGACTGTACCAGAGCCTCCATTTCCAATTTGTTTCACTCTCTTGTAGGTTAAGAACCCTGTTTCAAAAAAGTCGTCGTTGCTCATTAGTGGAACATTTCCATTCCCCAGGTCTTTTTCCCCATTCGGGACTGATCCAGATGCTTTTACACCTAATAAGTTCAAGAGGATTTTGTGGTCGGGGTCGGTGAAAGAATAATACTCCTGCGAGTATGCAAAACTCCCGATCTTTTCATTACCATTCCGGGTTTTAACCAGAACTCCTTGCTTTTCAAGCCTTTTTAAGAAGTCATACAATTGCTTTAGGCAATCGCGGGTTCTAACAAATTCACCCTTGGAATTGGGTTCTTCCAAAGTTCTTGCGAGTTGGGTCGGGCCAAATTCGTATGTAGGATCATTGAGTGCGTGATCACGTGCCCATTTCAAAGCAAGGATTTTATATTGATTGAACTCCATTTACTACACCTATTCTAGATGATTTTCACAAGGGGCCATGGCTGCGATTGCAATCCATGCAGTACGGCCATATTTCATGGCTTTCAGTTACTCATTTTGCAGGCTTCCATGTTGAATTTCATTTTAGTTCGCATTTTGATTTAAGGAGGTCCAACATTTTCATCGTTGTTACTGCAAAATCCATCGCTGCATCTTTTTCTGGAACAAATGCCTTTATGTGGGATACGTTATTTCTGATTACACGCATTTCAGTTAGGAGTTGCATTTCTTCAGAGGTTAAAACCTCCCTTCGATACAATTGGTTCATGATTGCATAAATATTTGTGGATTCTTTCAATTCGTGCTGTTTTGCACATTTCCTCAGAACGTCCTCCAGCTCAATCCATGCTTCGATAATAACGGCTCGGGGGCTTTCTCGAGACAATCTATCCAATTTTGCCAGATCCAGGTCGGCTCTTTTTGCTTTTTCCGAAGGAATCCTGCTATAGTAGGCATCTTCTACCTCATTGGACTTCTTGGTCGTTTCAAAAATATCTTTGTTCAATTCTATCAAGAAATCCTTGTATTTAATGCTTTTGATAAATGGTAAAATGAACGGAATTTGTGTTTTGAAATATAAAATTAAGAATAGAACAACAAATGGCCAGATGACAATGCGTATAAAACGTAATAGGATATCAGGTAAGATATCATAGTTCCTCAAGTCCCTTAATGGCTTTCTAGAGGAAGAATCAATACTCGAGCAGTAGCTTTGATTGTTATTTATTTGGTATATGACAATAGTGCTGTCAGGTTTCAAAACATTCTTTTTAATATTCGTGGATGTGTTGAAAACCGGTTTCTTGCATTTGCACGTATCGATGGTTCCATGGAGTATTGAAATTGAATCAGAATATGATGGACGCTGGAAAAGTAGAATTGCAAAAAAGATAAATAAGAATTTCATTTTGGATCTCCCAGGTTCATTCTACCTATAAATATATGGCGGCTGCAGTTTTTATAATATTTCGCGCGCAATATGTATGTCTTAAGCTGGCTGGCAATTGCAAACAACTAGCCGCATGATGAACTCTTAAAAAAATCAAAAAGTCTCTAATACTATATAAAAACCCTGCGCCACGTTGGTTTCAAAAGCATCTAATAGTATATACAATCCTCATTTTTCCCCTAAATTCGCCCGCATCATTTCCACCTTACAAAAGATAAATAAAACTCCCCCTAAAACCAAAGTTCCCAGTTGATTAATAAAAAGTGAAATAAGTCAAAGTGTCTTGGTCTTTTTATTTCTTTAACAGTTCTCCGCGGGTGCGCCCAGCAGAATTCCTAATCTTGAAGCGAGTGGTACCCGGCCGCACCCAGGAGGGGGTGCGCCCCCGGATCGCCGCCGTCCCGCTCCCTTCGACTTCGCTCAGGGTCCGGGACGGTGGAAGCCGGGGGCCAGGGATTGCGCCCGCCCAACTGGAAGGGCGGAAAGCGCGCTTCCCCCACCAGGAGAAAATATTATTATTAAAATAAAAATCCCCGGAAAACCAAAGTCCCCGGGGGATAATAATCTCCTCTCAATAATCAGACATTACCTCAGCGAATAATTTGGATAAATTTGTTGAACCTTTCATGGGAAGTTGTCACGCTGATATAATAAGTCCCATTGGCAAGTCCGCCAAGGCCAAGCACTGACATTTCGCCATGAAATTTCATGGAAATTACTTTCCTGCCGGTTATGGTATAAACCGCTGTTATTCCATCTCCGGAATAACCGGGAATACGAACTTTAACAATATCATTTGCCCGATTTTGAGAATAAATAATATGCATGGACACCGTGGTTTCATTTTCCGTTTTAATATTGCCCGCCGCGGTAGGGCAGTTTCTATTGAAAAATTGATCTAAGGCTTTCGCAATCGTGTCCGCCGAAACGCCATTTTTGCATGCTTTATAATATTCAGGGCCAAAGTATATGGCCAGGCTGTCGGCGTCGTTCTTTCCCTTAAAGCGCAAAATGTTCTTTTTACATAGTTGAAGATATTTGCATGAGTCCTGCTTGGTGGGTTCTATTTCCGAGCCTTCGTTCCAATCATTAAATGTGGCCACCTGAACGTTCATGCTTTTTTGAAAAAGAACCGAGTCACGCTGAAGGAAGAGGCCCCAGGTGAGGTCCAATATTTCGTCTCCATTTATATTCCGGGGAATATATCCGTACGTTGAAGAGCAGCTCCAGTTGGCACCGACGCCGGAATCGTTGAATCCGGGAAAAGCTATTCCGAATGTCACTTTAAATGAGTTACTATATTCTGTCATCCCTTTAAGGTTGCTGAGTGTATTATAATACCAATTCAAATCTCCGAAAGGCCAAGAAAGTGTTCCGGGTGCATAGGTGGATTCAAACCAGACATAGTTGCCATTAAAGACTTTCCGGTAGTCATATTTTGGCAAGGGTTTTGCATTTAAAGGATCTAGGTTATCGTGATATACAATATATGGCGATCCAGGAAGTGAATCGATAATTGTTTGCCAGTCTGCAGGAGGTATTGCATAAGGATCGTTGGGGGTACCCGTTGAATCTTTCGGAAAAAAAAGAATGACGGGCTTTTTATTATACAGAAAAACGTTAGCGGTATCCGTATAGTATTGGGAAATCGCATATTTAATATCGTCCGTTATTTTGTTTATTCGATTTGCATCCCGTAAATATCTGTAAGGCTCTCCATCAACCATCAGTGCGATTTTAAAATCACAGCAATATTTAATTTTCCAGTTGTGGACCTGCCTGAGACATAAGCCTGTCACGGAATCTTCATAGCTTCCCCGGCCATACCAATCGATGATCATGCCGTCGAAACCCGCTGCAATCATCGAAAGTAAATGGCTCTGAATGAGCACGGTGTCCGCCGAATTATAAGGTCCAATCAGCGGATAATCCACGCTGGCAATGTCCCGTTTGCCGTTGGAGATATTGTCCGGATTATGACCGCACCATTTCCAATGCCTCCAATCGGGCGCATCTTTATACCAGGCCATATAATGCGCGAAAACTTTTGGGGTTTGTGCTGTTCCTGAGGAGATTCCGATGGCGACAATCGCAAGGGTGATAAAAAGCCTTGAGAATGATTCAGGACTGACTTTAAATAAGCGGTTCATTATCGTTCCTTTCCTTATCTGATAGATACAGATTATTTGCTTACTCCATTTTATCAAAAGATAAATAAAACTTCCTTTAAAACCAAAATTCCCCAGGGATAAAAAGTTAAAAATATTTTATGTCTTGTGTTTTTTTTAGCCGCGCAGCGGCAATCCTCTGAGGTTGCGTTGCGAAGGGGCGACGCCGCGCGAGCGCAAGTCGAGCGCACTAGGCGCGCCCCTTTGCTGGAGGGGGTGTGTCCCCGGATCGCCGCCGCAACGCGGCGGAAGCCGGGGGCCAGGGGGAAACGCAAAGCGGTGCCCCCACCAGAAGAAAATATAATTATTAAATAAAAATCCCCGGAAAACCAATGTCCCCCAGGGATTTCTTATCCTGAAACTGTAAAAGAGACAAATACTATACCTGTGTCTCCGCCATCTTCTTCAGCATGGCATACTTCGCGTTCACCTGCTTCTGCGACATTTCCATAAACTTCTGGCTCGCCTCCGGGTTTGTGCGCTGCAGAATCTTATACCTGTTTTCGCGCATGGTATAGTCGGTGAGCGTCATGGTCGGGTCTTTGCTGTCGAGCTGGAGCGGGTTTTTGCCAGCAACGGTAAGCGCGGGATTGTACCGGTACAGCGGCCAGTGGCCCGACGCCACCGCGTTTTTCTGCTCCTGGTATCCGTCAAGCATGTCGATGCCCTGGTTGATGCACTGGGCATAGCAGAGAACAAGCGAAGGGCCGTCGTAGGCCTCGGCCTCCATGAATGCCTTCACCGCCTGCTGCGGGTTTGCGCCGAGCGCGATCTTGGCGATATAGATGTAGCCGTAGCTCATTGCGATGAGGCCCATGTCTTTCTTGAACGTAGGCTTCCCGCCTGCGGCGAACTTCGCCACCGCTCCCATGGGCGTGGCCTTCGATGCCTGGCCGCCCGTGTTGGAATACACCTCGGTATCGAGCACCATAAGGTTCACGTTGCGGTTTGAGGCGAGCACGTGGTCGAGCCCGCCGTAGCCGATGTCGTATGCCCAGCCGTCGCCGCCGAACGCCCATACCGATTTTCTGGCGAGAAAGTCGATTACCGAGAGGAGCGCCTTTGCGTCGTCGGATTTGTCTTTTGCAAGGGCGGCCTTTGCGCGGTCGATGCGGTTGCGCTGCGTCTCGATTTTTTCAGCGTCGGACTGGTCTGCGGCAAGGATTTCGCCGAGAAGCGCCTTGGTTTCGCCGCCGCACGATCCGGTCTCGATCATTTTCTTCGCGGCCAGGGTCGCGATATCGTTGAACTTGTCAACGGACAGCCTCATGCCGAAAGCGACTTCAGCCGGGTCTTCGAACAGGGAGTTGTTCCATGCCGGACCGCGGCCGTCCGCCCGTTTGGCGTAAGGCGTTGTGGGCAGGTTGCCGCCGTAAATGGACGAGCAGCCCGTGGCGTTGGCGATAATGGCCCTGTCGCCGAAGAGTTGGGACACGAGCTTGATATAGGGCGTTTCGCCGCAGCCTGCGCATGCGCTGGAGAATTCGAACAGCGGACGGACAAGCTGGCTGCCCTTCATGGTGTCTGTCTTGAACAATTTGGCGTCTGTTTCCGGAAGGGAAAGGAAGAACGACCAGTTCTTCGCCTCGGTTTCGCGGATGGGCGTCTGCGGCTGCATGAGGATGGCGTCGCCCTTGCCTTTCATGGGGCAGTTCTCGACGCACACGCCGCAGCCGGTGCAGTCTTCCACCGCCACCTGCATCGTGTATTTGAGGCCCGCGAATTCCTTGCCTTTTGCGTCAACCGACTTGAATGTCGCCGGTGCGCCGGCGAGGTGTTTCGGATCGTACGCCTTTGGGCGGATTGTCCCGTGCGGGCAGAGCAGTGAGCACCGGTGGCACTGGATGCACACCGCGGGGTTCCATACCGGCACGTTCACCGCGATATTGCGCTTTTCGTACTGGGTGGTGGCGGTGGGCCAGATGCCGTCGGCCGGCATCTGCGATACCTTGATGGTGTGTCCCATCTGCTTGAGCAGCGTGCCGATGACCTGCTTTACAAAGTCCGGAGCGTCATCGGGCACGGGCTTGATTTCCTCAACAGGGTTGGTGACCTTGTCCGGGTATTCGACCCTGTTGATCTCGCTCTGCGCCTTGTCAACCGCGGCGTTGTTCATCTGAAGGACCTTTTCGCCCTTCTTGCCGTACGATTTTTCAATGGCGTATTTGATCGACTTGATGGCCTTGATGTCGTCCATGACTTTTGAGATGCGGAAAAACGCGGTCTGCATGATCACGTTGATGCGGCCGCCAAGCCCGAGGCCCTGCGCTATTCCCATAGCGTCAATCACGAAAAACTGCGCCTTCTTGTCGATGATCTGCTTCTGCACCCGGCCCGGCAGTTTGGACCAGATTGTTTTCGCGTCGTATTCGGAGGTGAGCAGGAACACGCCGCCTTCTTCGAGAAAGCCCAGCATGTCGTATTTCTCGAGGAACGAGTAATTGTGGCACGCGATGAAATTGGCCTTGGTGATGAGATAGGGACGGTGTATCGGTTTCGGCCCGAACCGAAGGTGCGACACCGTCACGGCGCCCGCCTTTTTGGAATCGTATACGAAATAGCCCTGGGCAAAGTTCGGGGTCTGTTCGCCGATGATCTTGATTGAGTTCTTGTTGGCGCCCACGGTACCGTCGGAACCGAGTCCGAAGAACAGGGCGCGGTGTGTTTCCTTGTCTTCCACGCTGAAGTTGCCGTCATAGGCGATTGACGCGCCGGTCACGTCGTCGTCCGGACCCACCATGAAATGGTTTTTGGGTTTGTCTTTTGCGAGTTCGTCGAAAATACCCTTGACCATTGCGGGCGTGAACTCGGCCGAACCGAGCCCATAGCGTCCGCCGATGATTTTTGGATAATGCTTGAGCGCCGATGTTCCTTCGCTCATTGCCTCGCCAAGTGCGGTGCGCACGTCTTCGTACAGGGGTTCGCCGAGCGAGCCCGGCTCTTTTGTCCTGTCGAGCACCGCGATTTTCTGGACAGTTCCGGGAAGCGCATTGACAAATGCTTTCGCATCGAAAGGCCTGAACAGGTGGACCTTGAGCACGCCGAGCTTTGCGCCTTTGCCGTTGAGGTATTCTACTGTATCTTGAACGGTTTCGCCGCCCGATCCCATGATGATGATGATGCGGTCGGCATCCGGCGCTCCAACATAGTCGAATAGGCGATACTGCCGGCCCGTGAGCTTGGCGAATTTGTCCATTGCCGCCTGGACAATGCCCGGGCATGCGGCGTAGAACTTGTTCACGGTTTCGCGTCCGGTAAAATAAACGTCCGGGTTCTGGGACGTGCCGCGGAGCGTGGGATGGTCGGGCGACATGCCGCGCGCCCTGAAGGCGCGTATGTCTTCGTCGTCGATCATTGCGCGCATGTCGTCGAACGTGAGTTCTTCGATTTTCTGAACTTCATGCGATGTGCGGAACCCGTCGTAAAAATGAAGGAACGGTATTCTTGATTTGAGCGTTGAAGACTGGGCTATAAGCGCGAAGTCCATTGCCTCCTGCACCGAATTGGAGCATATAAGGGCGAAGCCGGTCTGGCGGGTCGACATCACGTCGCTGTGGTCGCCGAAAATGTTCAACGCCTGGCATGCAAGGGCGCGCGCGGTTACGTGGAACGCGGTAGGCATGAGCTCGCCCGCGATTTTGTACATGGTCGGGATCATCAGGAGAAGTCCCTGCGATGCGGTGAATGTCGTGGTGAGCGTGCCGGTGCAGAGGGAACCGTGCACCGCGCCTGCCGCGCCTGCTTCGGACTGGAGCTGGGCAACGGTGGGAACGGCCCCCCAGAGGTTTTTTTCACCCTTTGCCGACTTTTCGTCGGCTATTTCGCCGAGTCCGGATGAGGGGGTGATGGGGTAGATGGCGATCACTTCGTTTACCGCGTGTGCCACATGGGCGCAGGCGGTATTGCCTTCGTGCGGTACCATTTTCCGGTTTGCCATAAGTAAGCTCCTGTTTTTTATAGAGGTTTAATTGGTTTGGTCTGTTCTATATTTTTTTCTTCTGGCGGGTTGATATAATATGTTTTAAAAAGACACTAAAAATATATCAATGCGGGTAAGGTTTCAAGGAGTGACTAGGTATGTTAGATTTGAGCCTGGGCGCCCCGCCGAGTTCATGAAGTTTCTCAATTGCTCTGGTGGGGCAACCCTTGCGGGTTTCCCCTGGGGTGCAGCTTCCTCCCGCCGAAATCCGGCGTGAGGCGATCTGCACCCACACCCTTTCCAGCAAAGAGGCGCGCCAAGTGCGCTCGACTTGCGCTCGCGCGGCGTCGCCCCTTCGCAACGCAACCTCAATGGTATGCCGCTTCGCGGCTATTAAAAAAATAATTTTTGGAGTTTTGTTTTTGCGCCAGGTTGGACTGAAGTGGTGCGCAAGAGCGCATTGCCGGCAGACCCTCGCCAAAGGCGAATTAGGGCTGACCGGCAACGAGGCCGAATGGCCGAGCCCGTAAGGAGAACCGCCGCCGAAGGCGGGGCGCCCAGATCTTCTCTTGAGTTTTGAAACGGTCTGTACTTTCTCCACCAGATTGTCAATTATTATTTAATATTAGACAACTCAGCTACCGCTTTTTTAAACCTCGGGCTGTCAGGAGCATTATTGTACATATTCTTCACCACTCTCCACGACTGCATCACCATGCCGCGGCTGTCGGTGGACGGGTCGTCTTTGTACATTTCGCTGTAGGAAATAGCAGTGAAATAGAGGGCGTCTTTGCGTACGTCGTTGTTGCTGCGGTATTTGCTGGGTTTGGTGAGCGCGGTCTGGAAGTTTTCGATGGCGTCCTTGTTGCGGCCCATGCGCTGGTACATTTCGCCTGCAAGCAGGCAGTATTGCGCATCATTGACCTGCTCGTTGAGGATTTTTTCCTTAGCGTTGCGCAGTTTGTCGGCCTGGATATACGCATCAACGAGCAGAAGCAGGGCTTTTTCGTGCTGCGGGGATGATGCCGGAATACTTTCGAGCGCGGTTATCGCGTCGTCGAATGCGTTTTTGGCAAGCGCCTTCTGGCCAATGTCAACGGCGTCGGAAGAACCGTACTTTTTCCTGAGTTTGTCAAGGGAACCGGCCGGCGCCGTTTCTTTTTCCACCGCAGGCTCGCGCGAGGACTGTTTGCCCCGCTGCATCGTCGGGGAAACCGTGCGCGCGCCTGCCATACGCGGCTGATTCTGCTCTTTCGCCCGTGCAGCGCGCGTCGCAGGCTTGGCCGGTGGTCCGAATTGCTGCGCCGGTTCCGGCGCGGCCTGCGGCATTGACTGACCGGAAAGCGGATGCAAAGGTCCCTGACCGGCGGCTTGCGGAGCGGATGCTGGCGGTGCAGAAGGGGCTTGGGCCGCCGTCTTCGCTTTCTGGACAGGTTCCTCCGGTTTTGGCCCGGTAATGATGAACACCGCGACAAGCGCGGCAATCACCACGGCCGCCGCCGCAGGCAGCACGATTTTAAGGCTGAGCCAGATTGGACGCCCGGATTTTGATGCGCTCGAAATGCTCGACGGGTTTGCAAGGTACGCTTTAAGTACGGCTTCCGGCGAGGCGGATGTCAGGGATGCGTGCACGTCCTCAAGCTCCGCAAGCAGGGCCCCGGCGTCAGGGAACCTGTTTTCTTTGTCAAGCTGCAGGCATTTCCGGGAGACTTTCGCAAGGCCCTGGGGCACGGAAAAATCGAATTCCTCGAATTTTCGGTAATCGTTCATGATTTTCTTTTTCATCAGGTTCGTGATGGTTTCCTGAGGAAATGTCTTGGTGCCGGTGAGCATTTCGTAGAGGATCGCGCCGAACGAGTAGACATCGGCGCGTCCGTCAACGTCAACGCCGTCCATCTGCTCGGGCGAAAGGTATTGCATGGTGCCCACGATATTGCCTTCCACCGTGTGCAGGCTCGCCTCGGTGGGCCGCGCAATGCCGAAGTCCATGAGCCTGAGGTCGCCGTGCTTTGAAATCATGATGTTTGCCGGCTTCAGATCGCGGTGGATGATGCCATGGTAGGTCTTGCCGTACAGCAGGAAATCCTGGTTGTGCGCGTAGGAAAGCGCCCGCGCCACAAAAATGGCGATGGCGGAGCACACCGAAGGCGGAAGCTTGCCCGCGCGGGCTATCATTCCTTCGAGGGACGCGCCGTCGATGAGCTCCATTTCGAGATAGGGAAGGCCCTTAAAGTCCCCCACGCTGTAGATCTCGACGATGTTGGGGTGGCGGAGTTTGGCGGTTATTTTCGCCTCGGTTTCGAACCGGTTCTTGAGGTCGCTCTGCTGCGTGGGGGTGAGGATCTTGACGGCCCGGAACACCTCGAGCTTTTCGTTCCAGATTTTATACACGCGGGCCATGCCGCCCGCGCCCAGCAGCCCCACGATGGTGCCCGAGCCCAGGGGAAGCGGCTCGTTGCCCGAAGGAAGGTCGTCCGGCGAATAGATGGTGGTTTTCTGGCCATAGGGGTTTGTCGCGCCGACCTGCGTGGCGTCAACGCGGGATTTCGTGTCGAACGAGTGATAGCCGGTTTTGGTTTCCGGGCCTTCCACGAACGTCTTTTCGAAATCCGGTTTTTTCCGGGGGTTCTGAGGATTTTCGGGATTAATGGAGGTGTTCATATATCTTTTTATTAAAGGTTTTTTGAATCTGGTGGGGGAAGTGTCCCCCTGGCCCCCGGCTTCCGGCGCTGGGCGCCGGTGATCCGGAGGCACACCCCCTCTGGGGTGGCCCCGGGGTACCATTTACTGCAAGATTCAAACTTTATTGACAAGGGGCACCCGCGACCTTTTGTTGACCGGTAAAAAGGTTTAATTCGTAAATGCTCAAATAGATTGATAGCTGACTTTTGATTGGTGTTTTTATTTTTTGCGTTAGGCAGGACTGGAGGTCGCGCTGGAGCGCGATGCCGCCCGGACCCGCCGCAACGCGGCATAGGGCCGAGGCGGCCCGAGGCCTGTGGCCGAGACCGGAAGGAGGACCGACCCGAGCGAAGCGAGGGGAACGCCCAGATTTTTATTTTTACTTGTTGCATTATTTCCTTATCAGAAAAACGCCACGATCTCAAACCCCACCACACACAAGGCACCTGCCACCAGACCAATGATCTGCCCGTTTTTGCATCCATTGTTGGGGCCGTTGTAATTCGGGTCAAAGCTTTCCGCGACTGTCAGAACGAGTCCACCCACTGCAAGCGCTCCAAACCCGAGCCGGAGCAGCGCCTTGTTGTCAAGAGCGTTTTTTTTGGGCAGCGTCTTGTTGAGGGTGACGGTCTCGCCTTTGGAAACAACAACGTCGTCAACGGTTTTTTCGTACGATTTGTTCTGGTGCTTTATCTCGAGCCTGTATTTGCCCGGAATGATGAAATCGTTGGAGACCGGAGTCTTGCCCAGCGAGGTGAGGATGGATACATCAGCGCCCTCGGGGTCGGACGTGACCTTGAGGGAACCGTAGCGCGATTTGACTGTTTTTTCTATCATGGTCTGCTCGCCGGCCTGAATGAAGACTTCCTCAACCGTGCTGGTGTGCTGTACAGGATCCACGAGTTTCAGGGAATACCTGCCCGCTTTGAGTTTTTTGGCCATGATGGGGGAATCGCCGATATATTTGTCGTCGAGCCAGACTTCGATGCCGTCCGGATCTGTTTTAACCGTAAGAGCGCCTTCGCTTTCCGCAAACAGGGATGTCCTCAAGAATACACAGATGAACGCCGCCAGAATTGCAATCAAAGTACCCGGTTTCATTTCGTCTCCCTTATACCCATTATTAAATTTCCTTCGTGTTTTCCCCGGAAAAAGTTTTCCTGAATAGAGGATGAGGTTTATTTATTATATTTACTAAAAATACAATACGTTACCATGTAAAACAAAAGCAAACCTTGGTCGAAAAGAGGGAACCGTGTTAGGCAACAGCAAAGTCGTATGGAAAGAAGGCATGTTTCTCCAGCCACAGCATTTTCAGCAGGAGGAACGGTATGTCCTTAATTCGCTGCATGCCGCGCTTGCGGCGCATTCGCCGCACTGGTACGGCGTCACCGAATTCGAGGTGGACAAAGACGCAATTGCAAACGGCCTGTTTTCGGTGACACGGTGCAGCGGCATACTTCCCGACGGCGTGTCGTTTTCCATGCCCAAGGAAGACCCTGCTCCGCCGGCGCGCGCGTTCGGCGAGCACCTTACGCATGATCAGCAGTCACTCGACGTATACCTTGCTCTCCCGCTTGCAATGGAGGGAAAGGCCAACGTGGTGTCGGCCTCCATGGAAGGCCAGGCCGCGGTACGCTTTCGCTCGCGCACCGTTGCCGTTTCCGACGAGGTGCAGGGCTCGCAGCGCAAGGAAATAGAAGTGGGCGCGTTCAATTTCCTCGTGCTGTTCGGCGACGAATCACTTGACAACCACGCAACGTTCCAGGTGGGGAAGCTGACGAGGAACCCCAGCGGCACCGTGGAACTGCAGCAGTCATTCGTACCGCCCCTGCTATGCATCGGCGCGTCGCCGCACCTGCTTAACCTTTTCCGGTCCCTGCTCGAGTTCCTGCTTGCCAAGATCAATTCCCTTTCGCAGGGGAGAAAGCAGGTGGAGGGCGGGTTCGCCGGATTTTCGGGCTCCGAGGAGACGCCATTCAGGCTTCTTTTGACCCTTAACTCCTGCACACCGCTGCTCACGCACTTTCACTCGTTTCCCAGCGTGCATCCGTTTGAGGTCTTCTGCCATCTCACGTCGTTTGCCGGGGCGCTGTGCACGTTCTCGTCCGAAGTGTCAATCAAGAACCTGCCCCGGTACGACCATGCCAATCTGTCGGCCACGTTCGGCGTGCTCATAAAAATCATCAGGAGCGTGCTTGAGGCCGATATCCAGGCAGGGTGCGTGCCCGTTCCCATCGAGCAGATAAACCAGGCCACGTTTCTGTGCAAGGTGCCCGACGAAAAACTGCTCTCGGTGGCGAAATTCTATTTCGGCGTGTCGGCAAAGGTGCCGGAAAAAGAACTCGTTGTGGGCGTTCTGCAGCGTATAAAGATGTGCTCGCGCAACAAACTCGACCTCCTCATTTCGTCGGCCATGCCGGGCCTGCCGCTCAAGCACGTCATGCACCCGCCGCAGGGGCTTTCCACAAAGCCGGGGTTCGTGTATTTCAGCCTCGACCAGCAGGGCGACTTCTGGCAGCAGATCAAGACGGCGGGGAATATGGCGTTTTATTTCCCGAATAATTATTCTGAATTGAAGATGGAAATGCTGGCGTTGAAAGAATAGAAATGATTTGGTGGGGGAGGTTTCCCCCTGGGGTGCAGCTTCCGTCGCACCCTGTTATGATTAATCAATATTTATTCATGGGTGCGACGGAAGCTGCACCCACACCCCCTTATGGGTGCGGCCGGGTACCGTCAGTTGCAAGATTCATACATCCGCTGGGCGCACCCGCGGAGAACAGTTGATAGTTGAATGTTTTTTTGTATTTGCGTTAGGTGGACCGTAGTGGTGCGCAAAAGCGCAGGGCCGCCTGACCCCGGCCCGAAGGGCCCTTTGGGGCAGAGCGGCACCGAGGCCTTGGCCGAGCCCGCAGGGAGACCGACCCCGCGTAGCGGGGGAACGCCCATTTTCATTTAATGTTATTTCAAAGGACTTGATTTTGGCAACTTCTTTTGTAAACACTATCACCAATCAAACAATGAATTTGGACCTGTCCAAGACCATGGGCGGATCAAGAGACGTCAGCACCCTGTGCACCGACCTCTTTCTCATCATCATCAGGATGCGGGAGGCGGAGGACCTGGGCGACCCGTCGGCGCTGCGCAAGCTTATTACCTATTATATCACCCTGTTTGAAAAGAACTGCAAGGCCATAGGCATGGCGGAAGACTCGATTGCCGAGGCGAAATACGCCATGGTGGCGCTCATGGACGAGACCGTGCTGAGCGTGCCCGGAGCGTGCAGGGACTACTGGATATCGCGGCCCATGCAGCTCGACTATTTCGGCGACAACCTTGCGGGCCAGGAATTTTACGAGAAGCTGCAGAAAATGCTTCTGCAGCCGGAAAAAAAGAAGGATGTGCTCGATGTGTATTTTCTGTGCCTGTCGCTGGGATTTGAAGGCAAGTACAGGGTTTTCAATCCTGAAGAGCGGGCCATCATCATGGACGATCTCGGAAGGAAAATCCGGCGAACCAGGATCCGCGTATCTGCGGAGCTTTCCCCGCACGGCAAGCGCGCCGAGTCTTCGGCGGGTTTGAAATCGAAAACGTTTTTCTTCCCGCTCTGGCTGTCCGGCGCCATTGCGGCGGCCGCAATCTGTGCGGGCTGGACAGGCATGTTTATCGTAAATAATTCGGCTTGCAGGGATCTGCTTGCCTCCATCCAATCCTTTATGGCGAAATAACCGGCTATGAAAAAAACTTCCATGTGGCTTATTGTCGTCTGGTGCATTTTTCTTGTTCTCGGCATATTATCGTTTGTCATTGGCGCGCTGGTAAACCTGCCCGTGCTTTTGCAATGGCTCATTGCCGCGCCGCTTTTCACCGGCACTGCCGTATGGATCGCACTTTATTTTGTTCTCGGCAGGCCAAAGAAAAAGAAGATAAGCGGTTTTGTCAGCGGCAACCAGGCGGTGTTCCAGCGCATCAGCCGCGAAACAAACGAGGCCGTCAACCGGTACCTCGGCGCCGTGATGCACAAGGGCCTTCTTAAAAAGAGCGCGCTGTATGAGCGTCCGTGGTTTCTGCTGTGCGGCGCTGAAAAATCAGGGAAAACATCGCTGCTGCGCGGCGCGGGCCTCAATTTTCCCCTGCGCTACCCGTCGGAAAAGGACGGCATGGTGCTTGACGGAAGCGACCAGGTAACGTGGTATTTCGCCAACGAGGCGGTATGGATAGACACCCCAGGCCCCATCATGGACGAAGGCAAGAAAGACACCTGGCAGGCACTCATTGCCTCGCTCATGCGCGTGAGGCCCGAAAAACCGGTTGACGGCTTGGCACTCGTGGTGAGTGCCAGGGAAATTCTGGATGCCGATGATGCCATGGTGAAAGACATGGCGGCCCGGCTGCGGCGCAGGGTTGACGAGCTCATAGCGGCATGGGGGATAGAATTCCCGGTGCATCTCCTCTTTAATCATTCGGACAAAATCCCCGGTTTCCAGGAATACTTCGGCGACCAGTTCATGAAAGCGCAGGAGCAGATCTTCGGCGCAACACTTTCCCCCGAGCAGGACACAATGCTGCCCAGGATGGCGTTTGCGCAGGAGTTCGGGCTGCTGAGCAGATCGCTCACCGATCTCCGGCTCGACAAGCTTTACAAAGAAAAAGACGCGGCGCGAAAGAGGATGATCTGCCGTTTCGTCATCCATTTTGAAGGAATGCAGGAAAAGCTCGGCGCGTTCGTGACCGAGCTTTTCAAACCAAGCAGCTACGAGGGCAAGCCCCTGTTCAGGGGGTTTTATTTCACGAGCTGCAGCGAGACGGTTCCGCGCGAAAGCGATGAGGCGCAGCAGCGCCAGCCCGAGGCGGGGATGACCATTGCCAACCACCCCCTCAACCCGCGCAAAATGCTCGCGCAGCAGCCGGCAAAGGGCGGCCTGCCCGCGGTCACGTCGCTGTTCGTGCTGCCCCTGTTCAGGGAAATCATGGTGCGCGGCAAGGAGTTTGTCAAGAGCACGCAGAAGCGCACGCGGCGTGAATACGTGCGCCACTACCTTGTCACGGCCGTAATCGCGGCCGCGGCGTGCGGCGTGCTGGCGCTCATGGCTTCGGGCATGCAGGCGTCCTTAAGGCTGTTCCAGACCATTCAATCTGATTTGTCAACAATACCGGCCGGCGACGGTTCCCTGCTCAGCCAGTACGCGGGCCTCGACGCGGCGGGCAGGAGCATAGCGCGGCTGCAGGGCTACGAAGACCGGGGCGCGCCCTTTCTGGCGGGGCTGTTCGGGTTTTACCGGGGCCGCGCCGCGCTCGACGGGCTCAAGACCCAGTATTTCAGTAAAATCAACCGTCTTCTGGTTGTGCCGGCCGTCAAGTATCTCGAATACCTTTTATGGGAAAAAGTGCAGGCATACGGCGAGCTTGCGGGACAGGACTACGATAATCTGTACGACGAGCTCAAGGCCTATCTGTCTGTGTCGGAGGCCATGAGCGGCCGTCCCAGGGACATCGATACCACCTTTTTACGGGGCGTGCTGCTCGACGCGATAAAGCAGTCGCTTTTGTCAGCACAGGGCGGACAGGCGCGGCTCCCGCAGCAGGTGGAGACCATCCTGTCCGACAATATGGGGGTGTACCTGCTGTTTCTCAAGCGCCAGGCAACATCTCCCATTCAGGGGAACCAGCGCCTGATTACGCTCGCGCGGACAAAGCTCCGCCGCCTGCCGAGCGCGCAGTCGCTGTACGAATCAGTCATCAACAGGGTGAGCCAGGATGCGCCCTCTATAACGCTTGACCAGATGCTCAGCCGCCAGCAGGAAGGGATCCTTAAGTCCGACAGGTCGATAAGCGTTTTATACACCCAGGAGGGATGGGAAAAGTTCGTGGCCGAAGCCATTGGCCAGGCAAGCAAGGACCCCTTCAAGCTCGACTGGGTGATCGGGCTTTCGGCTGATGACGTTCCCAAGGACGCCCTTGACAAGAAACAACTTTACAACGACATGCTCGCGGCCTATCTTGCCGATTTTTCATCGCAGTGGCTCGCGTTCCTTGCCTCGGTGAAAATGGAGCCGTTTGGCGACCTGTCGCGGAGCCAGCGCATCCTTCTCAAACTCGTTGCGGACAAATCGGAGCTTGCCGTGCTTCTGGAAACCGTTGCAAACTACACCGTGATTAAAAAGGAAAGCATGGCCGAAAAGGCCGGGGGCGCCGCGATTGATGCGGCGTCCAGGTTCAAGGCCACCAAAGGTCTTGCCAAAACCGTTGAGAAAGCGGAGGGCGCCGCGGACAAGGCCCAGGATGCCATTTCCTTTTCGCTCGGCCAGAAATCTCCCTTCGACGATCTGAATGCCACGTTCGACCCGCTCCGCGCGTTTTCGCGCTCCACCGGCGGCGCCTTGAGCGGATACGAGGGCTACCGAGACAAAATAACGACCCTGGCCGGAAAATTGTCCGCGCTTGAGACCCAGGGTACGGATTTTGCGCTTGTCGTGTTCAGCGGCAAGGACGACGACGCGCTGCTTAACGCCTGGAAATACACGCAGACCATGCTCACCAACATGCCCGAAAAGCTGGCAGCCTCTATGAAAGGCGTTCTTTTGCTCCCCCTTGAGTTCACTGGAAGCGCGGCGACCGATGTGCTTTCCAAGACGCTTACCGCGCGGTGGCATGGCGAAATCGTTAAACCCTTTACCAGCAGGTTCTCGGGCAAGTACCCGTTTTCTCCGCGCGGCGAAGACGCCTCATTCGCAGATGTCATGGACTTCTTCAGGCCCCAGACCGGCACGTTCTGGGGGTTCTACGACAGGGTATTGTCGCCGTATATCGTGAAAACACCGTCGGGATGGATGGTCCGTTCCGTGGGGAGCCTCAAGCTGTCCTTCAATCCGCAGCTGGCCAAGTCGCTTTCGAGCGCCGAACGCGTGCGTGACATTTTCTTCAAGCCCGACGGCACGGTGCGGCCCATGACGATAACCATCTCACCCGCGGCTTCCAATAAAAACAGCGCAAAGCTCGAGGTGAACGGCCAGGTGTCCGACCTGGCCCCGGGCGGAAAATCCGTGCTTGTCAACTGGCCCGTCGAATCCACGCCCATGGGCGCGTCGCTTAAGATCCTTGTGAGTTCGGACTTCACGCAGGACATTTCCTTTCCAGGCCCGTGGGGTTTTTTAAAACTGGTGCAGGCCGCGCGCATCAACAAAGTGAACGCCGGCACCGTCAGCGCAAAGTGGCAGGTGAACGTGCAGAACATGTACATGGTGTACCAGGAATACAAACTCCAGGTGTCGGGCGCGGACCATCCGTTCGGGGACCCTGTATTTTCGGAGTTTGACTGCCCGACGGAGCTGTTGACGATAGGGGATGAAAAAAAGTAGGGGCGGGATTACCCCGCCCCTCCATTACCAGAAAAATTAAAATTGACAAATAAAACATTCTACCCCTTAAGCTTCTTATACTCCCTTATGATCCTCACAAACCGGTAGATCGAGCTTATTGTCCTTGCCGATATACGGTGCCATTGGGGATTGGCGATGGTGATACCCATGCGCGAGGTCTTACGGATTTTTTTCGCAAGGTCCATGAGCAGTTCGATTTGATCAATGTTGAGCCGTATCATGATGCGGCCGGGGTCCCGCTCCACGGTGCCGTTGTAAATTTCGGTAAGGTCCACGATGTTCTGCGTAAGCGGGATGCGGCCCAGAAGCTCGAACATGAAATGGCCGCGATTGCCCACGGTAACGAACATGTTGCAGAATTCAATGAGGTCGTCGTTGTCGTCCTGGTCGTCTATCTGGATTGCGAAGTCCTTCTTCACCGACCCGGTAATGAATTCCTTTTCGCCGAAATACGCCTCAACGAGGTACCGCCTGAGTTTTGAAGACATTGGTGTCGGGCCTTTTGGGATTTTGTGGCGTGCGCTCCGGGTAAGTGGGTTGTGCTGTTCACAAAAAAGATAATTCGTTTGCCGTGCATCCGCCAATAAAAGTTTCTGCGGCCACGGATAAAAACAATTTTTAGCCGGTCAAATCGTTTTTAACTTGACACAAAGCGGAGGAAAAAATAATTTTTACAGCAACGGATGCCGTAATGGTATCTGGAATTAATATCATCAAATAATTTTTAAAGAAAGGTTGTTGTTTATGGCAACAGGAGTTGTTAAGTGGTTCAACAGGTCAAAGGGTTACGGTTTCATCAAACCCGATGACGGTTCAAAAGACGTGTTCGTTCATTTTTCGGCAATTGTCGGCGAGGGAGTAAAAGACCTCAAGGAAGGCGAAAAAGTGGAGTTCGAAATTGTCGTGAATCAAAAGGGACCTAATGCGAAGGACGTTAAACCTATTGCATAATCTTGTGATTTCTTTTTCTTGATTCATAAATCTTACATCCCTGAATGCCGTACCCTCCGGTACGGCATTTTTTTTTCTGTTCGCCATACTTTCTTACGCCCGATGCGTGCATTTCATATTTTATTACTCCGGCGATTAAATATGAGTAAATCCGCCGGTCGCCAGTAGACAGGCGTTCATGGTTCGACAAGCTCACCACGAACGGTTTTCTTTTTAAGCAAATTTAGTTGCCGGAGTAATAAAGATGAGGAACGAACAGCAAACTTCACAATAGGGGATAGCGCCATGGTCCTGCAACATCACCCGAAAATCAGCCCGCCGCGCGCAACGCCTGTTTTTAAAACTGCGCTGGGGCAGGATTCGCACCGGTTCGAGGCGGCGCGCTCGACAAAACCGCTCATGCTCGGCGGTGTCGCGGTGGGCGGGTGCCCCGGACTCAGGGGAAACAGCGACGCGGACGTGGTCCTTCACGCCGTCACCAACGCAATTTCGGGCATTTCGGGCAAAAACATCCTCGGCCGCGTCGCGGACGGGATGTGCCTTGGCAGAGGAATAACCGACAGCCGCGCCTATCTTAAAAAAGCAATCGCAACGCTCGGCCCCTATCGTCTTGTCCATGTGTCGGTTTGCATTGAGGGAAAACGCCCAATGCTGGCCCGCCATATGCCGGCCATGCGCAGGTCCCTGGCGCGGCTCTGTTCATTGACGGCCCGTGATATCGGCATCACCGCCACGACGGGCGAGGGCCTCACTGCCTTCGGCAGGGGGCTTGGCATTCAGGCGTTTGCCGTCGTATCGGCGGAAAAAAAACGGCGGATAAAAAAGGCATAAGGCACAGAGCGGAGCTTTTTTTAAGGCAGAACAAAAATCTTCTGAAGCTTTTTCGTCATTCCCCTTGTCTGTTCGTTTTTAAACCCGACACGCGCGTAGTACACGCCGGGAGACACGGTTGCACCGGAGGTGCTGCGCAGCTTCCAGTCTAAACTGTAATATTTCGGGTTTTCGCTGAATGACTGTGTCTGGCCGTTCTCGCCCTTTACGGCATGGGAAATAAGGGTGCCGTTAATGGAATAAATCCAGACTTCAAGGATGTTTCTTCCCTGGAACCTGATGAGACCGTCTTTTTTAATACGGGCCGGGTTGGGGAACGCGACAAACGTGCCGCTTATCAAGTCGCGGTCCGCGTTGGGAAGGAGCCCGAACAGCCCGTAGATGCCGGGAATGGAAAGCGGACATAGCCTGCTATACTTAAGGGAATCATTCGGCAGACCCGTCACCAATCGGCTCCCGCAGCGTTTCCAGGACCGCGCCTTGTCGTCCCAGCGGCACACATCGAACAGCGAATCGGAAATGGAACGCGACGCGGCAATGCTTTCCACCGTTTGCCTGCTTTCCGCAACGGAAAGCTGCATGCTTGCGTCATTCGACCATGTGAGCGGAAAGGAAATGTCGTACAGCGCGCCTGCCGGAACAAGGCTGTCACTGCGCGCGCTGTCGGCAAGCGGAGAAACCATGCTTGCGGCGGCCAAGGAAAGCGAACACGACAGGTCGTTGACTGCCTTGACAGATACGTTTGCGTAAGGGGGCGCCAGGGGAGTGCCTGCCGGCGCGGACGAAAAGAAAGCGCTGTCGCCTTTATGAAAGGTGACCCCGCAGGGTAAAAACACCACCGTTGCCTGGCGCGCATGGTCGTAACGCGCGTTGGTCGCGATCACGAGCGCCTCGGTATAATTTTGCCAGGCATTGATGACGATGTTTGCCCTGGTTGCCGAAAGGTCCTGGGCGATGATGATTGAATCATGCGCCGGCACAGTGTCTTTTTTAAGGATACAGTGGACGCTCCAGACCGCGTTCGTGTCCGCGTCGCCCGCGTCCGGCGGGTCGCCCGTGAACAGCATATTGAGCGCGCCTGAACCGCCGGTATGGTAAGTATAGGAAAAGGTGTTCATACCGAATAACTGCACGGTTTTAGACACGGAAAAAGATTTGTCGACAACATCCGGAGGATAGTACCACTTAGCATCAAGCAGTGGCGCGTCCTTTATGAACCGGCCCGGCACTGCACGGTCGGCGGTGTAATAGCTTCCCGTGTAAAAACTGCCGAGAAGGTCGGCCCATGTGCGGCCAGCCTGGCCTGAGGCAAGAATAAGGTTGTTGTAGAATTTAGTAAATTGATGGTAATTGTTGAAAAGGAGGTTCTTGATGAAATCGATTCTCGGAGACGGGTAGGCGAACTGGAACAAGTACATTGTCGCAAGACCATTTTTGTAAACATCGTCATAAGGACTGGAAGTGTCCTGTAAAGTTGTTGCAAAAGGGTTGTTAAGAAAATCATTTGCGTACTGGAAATAATCGTTGACATAATCGAAACCGAGATCTTCCATTAATACGGCGCTCGCTTCGAGAAAGGTGACGGGAAAATGGTCAAGCCACTGATTGACTCCGTCACCGAGGTATGTATTACTACGGGCCATTGAATATTGTACTCCGTGGAAGAACTCATGGCAGCAGGTGACCCGCACGGCCTTTTCGGGATGCATTGTATAATCCAAATGATTCTTGCTCCAGCCTGGTTCATTCCACTCAGGTCGCAATTGAATATAACTACGGATTCCCGTATTGCCCGGCGTTGGTAGGTCCCGGGGATAGGTATAAGCATAGACGTCGCCGTCCAATCCGTCGAGTTGTAGGCTTATCTTATAGCGACTGGAACTCCACGGTGCATCAATGGACGGCAATGGATTGACAAACCCGAACCCTGCGATTTCCATAGACCACGCGCTGTCGGCCGCATATGCCACCTCGTCTACATAATCTGGTATCCCGTTCGGGGCGTGAGTCTTCGTTCTCCAGTCGGAAGTGGAATAGCCGATAGTGTCTGTCACATCAACCGCAGACGGGCCGGATGTATAGTAATAAATTTCGAAATGGCCGCTTGGTGACACGTACTGTATCATGTCTGATGGTATATCTGTCGCCTTCAGATACAGTGCCTTGAAAGAAGGCGACAGTTGGTCCCAGTGCTTGGCAATGGCGAACAGGTCGGCATCGGTGAGGGCCACGGCGGTGCCGCCGGGTTTTGCCGGTAAATGGGCCCGCATCTGGAAATAGGGCGTTAAAGCGGCCTCAAAGGCGGCAACCGCCTGCGCGACGTCTGCACCCGTGGTTTTTCCTGCGAACACGGACGAAGCGCTGGATTTCACGCCTGAGGTTTTGGCAAAAACCGATACCGTTGCAATAAAAAGGAGTAAAACAACCGGATGGAAAAATAGTTTGATCAAAGGATGTGTCCTGTCGTGCGCTTTAAAAAGAAACAGTAAAATTGCCTTTTTGGAAAATACCGATAAGGAATACGTATTAAATATAAATACTAATTTGAGTTTTTTGAAATAAACTTGGCATGGAAGATGGCCGCGCGGCTTTAAAAACAGATCGCCACTTTGAAAGGTATCTATCAATTATATTTTGTGATGCATGAATACGATATTTCCGCAGGTAATTTAATGGCACCACAGAAATTGTCCCGCAAAATCACCCGGTTCCTGGCCGCCGCCGGTTTTCTGTTCTGTTTCGCCGCAGTCGCAGGCTCCCAGGACCTTTCCTCCGAAGTTTTTCTGGACAAAGCGGCCTATACGCCCGGCGACACGCTCATTGCCGTTTTGCGCGTTGGCATTCCCGACAATTATCATTTGTACAGCAATCCTCTCGGGCCGGGCATTGGAAAACCCGCGCGCTTGCGCGTGCACAGCGGCCCCGGCGTGCGCTGGATCGCGGCATACAAGACCCCGCCCAAACGTTTCTTTCCGGAGTTGGGGGGGTGGGTGTGGGCATACGAAAAAGAAGCGTTCTTTTTTATCAAGGGCGTTATCGGCGAAACCGCCGACCGCGAAACCGGCGCAACCGCCTATGTAAGCGGGCTGATATGCCATACGTCCTGCCTTCCCGTCAGTACCGGCGCCGATTTTGAAATAATCGTGTCGGACTCGGCAAAAGGGACCTCTTTTGACGCTTACCCGCGTTTCCGCACCTTTATGAACGACGTCGAGCCCATGGATTTTGAAGTCGGCCCGGCTGCGGGCAAGAAAAATCCGGAACCGGGGGCGCTGGGCCAGATTTCTTTGCCGGGCCAGACCGCGCTTGTCGCGGAAAATGCGTACCAATGGGAATACGAGCCCGTTGAGAAAAAAATCTCAATGAATTTCCTTCTCGCGATTATGTTCGGGTTCATTGCCGGAATCATCCTCAATGTCATGCCGTGCGTGCTGCCGGTGCTCGGAATAAAAATATTATCGCTTGCAAAGGCCGGGGGCGCCTCGCGCAAAACCGTGCTGGCGCGCAGCCTTGTTTTTTCCAGCGGCATCATGACCGTTTTCATGGCGCTGGCGGCGTTCGCCTCGTTTGCACAGCTTTCGTGGGGACAGCAGTTCCAGAGCCCTTGGTTTCTCGTTTCGCTCATCGTTCTCACCGTTGTGTTCGCGCTCGGGCTTTTCGACGTGTATGTGCTGGTGGTGCCGTCTAATATTTCTAATCTCGAGAGGAAAAGCGGAAAAGGATTATGGGGTGAATATTTCCGCGGCATGTTCGCCACGCTGCTTGCCACGCCCTGCAGCGGGCCGTTTCTCGGCGCCACGCTCGCATGGACGCTTACGCAATCCACCGTCATTATCTTCCTGGTGTTTTTCTCCATAGGCGCAGGCATGGCGTTTCCCTACGTGCTTTTTTCATTGAGCAAGACGCTTGTCAACCTGATTCCGAAACCGGGCAAATGGATGGAGGATTTCAAGCACCTCATGGGGATCCTGCTGCTCGGCGCCGCCGTATACTTTCTGCTCGGTCTCCCCAAAGACATGGTGGTGAGCGTGGTGGGGTTCAGCGTCGCTATCGCCTTTGCCGTGGTGTTCTTTTTCCGCTATGCGCCGTGGGGTTCGGCCCTGAAAAGAAATGTCATTGCCGGGATTGCGGCGCTGGCCATTGCGGGGTTCGGGTATTATCTCACGTTCGGCGTGATTTACAAAAACACCTCGTACAAGGCCGCGCTGGCTGCCGTGCGCAACGAGGTGCAGTGGGAGGAATTCTCGCCCAAGCAGCTCCTCGACGCGCACGCAAACGGCCAGCACGTCATCGTCGATTTCACCGCAAACTGGTGCCTCAACTGCCAGTATAATATGATAACCGTGCTGTCGTCGGACGAGGTGATGGACCTTATCGGAAAGAAGCACATCCTTGCCCTGAAGGCCGACTTGACATGGACGAATGTCCAGGCTGAGTCGCTGCTGCACCATTTGGGGTCGCGCAGCGTGCCGTTTTTTGCCGTGTTTCCCGGGGATGATCCCTATCGGCCGATTATCATGAGGGACATTTTGAATAAAGGGGCGGTGATTAAAGTGCTGAAGGGGTTGGAGGAAAAGTAACTTTTTTAATTGATTGATACAAAGGAACATTTCAAAATGGCCAAAAACATAGTCCAGAAAATCCTCGACGAGCACATCGTCGAGGGGGGCCCGGTAGCCGGCACGGAGGTCGGCATCAGAATAGACCAGACCCTTACGCAGGACGCGACCGGCACCATGGCGTACCTGCAGTTCGAGGCGCTCGGGTTCGAGCGCGTGAAAACCGAGCTTTCGGTTTCGTATGTTGACCACAACACCATTCAGGACGGCTACGAAAACGCGGACGACCATAAGTACCTCGAAACCGTTGCGCAGAAATACGGGATTTATTTTTCGCGGCCGGGAAACGGCATCTGCCATCAGGTGCACCTGGAGCGGTTCGGGTGCCCGGGGAAAACCCTGCTGGGCAGCGATTCGCACACGCCAACGGGCGGCGGCATCGGTATGATCGCCATCGGCGCGGGCGGGCTCGACGTTGCGGTGGCGATGGGCGGGGGCCTGTTTTACCTCACGTATCCGAAGGTCATTAAAATTGACCTGCAGGGAAAACTCAACCCCTGGGTGTCGGCAAAAGACGTTGTCCTCAAAGTGCTCGAAACGCTCTCCACAAAGGGGAATGTGGGCACTGTCCTGGAATACGGCGGCAAAGGAACGGACACGCTCACGGTCCCGGAGCGCGCGACCATAGCGAACATGGGCGCGGAGCTTGGCGTTACCACCTCCGTGTTCCCGTCCGATGCGGCCACAAAGGCGTTTCTGCGGGCACAGGGCCGCGAGGCGTGCTTCAAGGCGATCGCGCCCGACGATGACGCGGGCTACGACCGGATCATCCATCTCGATCTTGCGAAACTGGAACCGCTTACCGCAACGCCGCATTCGCCGGGCAATATCAAGCGGCTCGCCGAGCTTGCCGGAACAAAGGTGCAGCAGGTGTGCATCGGCTCGTGCACGAACTCATCGTACCGCGACCTCATGCTGGTCGCGGCCGTGCTCAGGGGAAAGAAGATCGCCGGGAACGTTTCCCTGGCGCTTTCGTGCGGCTCGCGCCAGGTGCTCGAGATGATAAGCAGGAACGGCGCGCTCGCCGACATCATTTCGGCGGGCGGCCGCGTCATGGAAAACGCCTGCGGGTTCTGCATCGGCAATTCGCTGGCGCCCGCGTCGGGCGCGGTGTCGGTGCGCACGTCCAACAGGAATTTTTACGGCCGCAGCGGCACCGAAAGCGCGCAGGTGTTTCTTGTTTCGCCCGAAGCCGCCGCCGCGTGCGCGCTTGCGGGCGAGCTTGCCGATCCGGCAAAATATTTTAGCGGCCAAAAATATCCCGACGTCGACATGCCGGATAAATTCATCATTGACGACAGCATGATCATCTCGCCGCCCGAAAAAACGGCCAAGATAGACATCGTGCGAGGGCCGAACATCGGCGCGCCGCCCGTAAACGACGAATGCCCCATGGTTCTGAACGGCATAGTCGCCATTTACCTTAAAGACAAAATCACCACCGACGATATCATGCCCGCGGGCAGCCGCATGAAATACCGCTCCAACATCCCAAAATATGCGGAGTTTGTTTTCGAACGGCAGAACGTTGCGTTTCCCGCGCGCGCAATGGAAAACAGGAAGAATGGGCTGCACAACGTGATTGTCGCGGGCGAAAGCTACGGGCAGGGCTCGTCGCGCGAGCACGCGGCCATTTGTCCCATGTTCCTCGGCGTCAAGATGGTGATCGCAAAATCCATCGAGCGCATCCACAAGGCGAACCTTGTGAATTTCGGCATTGTACCGGCCATTTTCGCCAACCCCGCCGATTATGATGCCATCAAGGAAGGGGACTTGCTGGAAGCCGGGGACGTTTACTCGGGGATCGAAAAAGGGGAGCTGGCGGTTGTGAATAAAACGAACGGCGCGTCTATTATGCTTAAGGTTGAATTGTCGGTCCGGCAAAAGCAGATAGTGCTGGCGGGAGGATTGATTAATTTGACAAGAAGTAAGTCAAAAGCTTAATCAATAGTATTGTTGATTGTTTTTTGTTTTCGCGTTAGGGGCGACTGGAGGTCGTGTCGGAGCACGATGCTGCCCGGATCCGCCGCGTAACGGCATAGGACCGTGGCAGCCCGAGGCCGAAGGCCGAGACCGGAAGGAGAACCGACCCCCGATAGAGACCCACGGCCGTGGGTCTCTATCGGGGGGAACGCCCAGATTTAATTATTTCTCACTATTCTACAAACTGCGGCTTCTTCGCTTGCGATATCTTATAAATCAATACCAGCGAATTCCGTTTTTTGTCATAGGCGGCCTGTCGCTCTTTCGGCAGCGCCTTCACGTCGGCCTTCTTGAACCCATGCTGCGAAAACCAGTCCGACGTTTGCGTGGTGAGCACGAACACCTGCCGCAGTTTCAGTTTTGCCGCTTTGTCAACCAGATACGAAACGATTTTCCTGCCGATGCCCAAGCTTTCGTACAGATCGTCCACGGCAATGCCTGCGATTTCGGCCTGAAGGCCGGGATACCGATGCAGTGCGCCGCAACCGTGCACCGTGCCGTCAACTTCGTATACCGCATAGTCGGCAAGCCGTTCCTCAAGGTCTGCGGTCGTCCGCTGGATAAGCGTCCCCTTGGCAATGAAGGGCTCCATGAGCTGGAGCACTTCAGGCACGTCGGCATGGTTCATGGGCCTGATGTTCTCATGCTGGTTGGCGTAGATCATGGTGCCGAGGCCCCGGTTGCTGAAAATTTCCTTGAGAAGCATGCCTTCGAGATGCCCGTCTATGATGTGCACCCGCGCAACGCCGCTCTTGCATGCCCGGCAGGCGAGCGACACGAGTTCGTAATCCGATTTTACCGCGCTGCCTTCGTTTGCGGACACGAACTGCTCGGCCTCGGGCAGCGTAAACTGGGAAATGCCGCCGTCGCTTGACACGTAAACACTCTTGGGCACCTTGAAGCCCTTTGCCCGTATTCCGCCCGTTTCGGTGACGAAAAACAGCTTGGCCGCCTTGAGCTCGGTGCTGATGGTGAAGGCAAGTTCGTTCGATGAAATATTATAAGGCTTTCCCTGCGCGTTCCACCCGATGTTGGGGAATATCGGCACCAGGCCGTCGGAGAGAACGTTTTGGATGATATCGGTCTGGAGCGTCTCCACCATGCCGGAACTCTGATAGTCCACGCCGCCCCGCACACCGATGCTCCGCGCCTTTACCCAGTTGCCGATCACCGCGTTGGTGTTGCTCTCGGCGAGCATGGTCATGACTTTGTTCGAAACGTCAAAGGCCGCCATCTTGATAAACGGTATCGATTCCGGGGTGGATATCCGGATGCCGTTGATCGTGTCGAACCTTACGGCATAGGTGTTGAGGATCTCGTCTATCCGCTCCTTTGCGCCCGGCACGAGCACGACCCGTATGCCCATGTGGTGGAGCAGCGCGATGTCCTTCACAAGACCGGGAAAGTTCGGGTGTGAAATAAGCGAACCTTCAATCTTGATGACAAACGTCTCGTCCCTGAACCGGTTGATATAGCTGAACGCCTGCCGGATTGTTTCGACCTGCTGCTTGAGTTGTTTTTTGTCCATGGTTGTTTCCTTCATGATTTCCCGGTACTTTTCTTCTTTACAATATACCATATCGATATCGGGATTGTCAGCTATTTTTATCGACGACAACCAACCCTGCGGGTTCAAAGGCGATGCTTTGAATTTTTTATGGCGACGTCCACCCCAATATATGGGGTTAGTTGACAAATCTGACACACCATCCCGTTAACTCGTTGGTAATTATTGCGGTTGCGGCTTTTCTTTCTTGACATGCATTATGCGAGCTTGTATAATCGAAACGAAAATACTGCACGAAGCATCAGCGGGTATTTGCTTTAATTGTAAAAATCTTTTTGGAAAAACAGTGGCGCCCAGGATGGACAGTTATGCGATACTCAAAGAAAAAAAAGGCCGGTATGCCTCCGGGCGCAAGGACCTTTCCGGCCCGCCTGGCCGGCGCTTTTAAAATCCTGCTCATCCTGTTCCTCTTTGTGTTCCTCTGTTTCGCCGCGCCCGGCCGGGGAATTGTCGGCAAGCAGGCCGCACGCTCTAAAACCGACACCGCTAAAGTGGCGGCAGATACGGCTTCGGCAAAGGCCGTGCTTAAAAGGGCGGATGCGGTTTTAACAAAAATTGCGATGCATCCATCCGATACCGCTCCGCCTAAACCTGTCGCGCATACTGAAGACACCGTAAAACAGGCCATAGTTGTCAAAAAGGACACGGTGTCCGTGCAACAGGCACCGGCCAGGCTTTCCATGGATTCCTCTGTGGAAATTGCAACAAGCGAGGTGAAGTCCGCGGAAAGAAAATTACCGCCGCCCACTGCCTCGCCTGAAAAGCCCCCGACAACGCCAAGCCGCATGCCGCTTGTCTATATTCTTGTTTTTCTCGCTTCTGCGGCGATAATAACAGGAACCCTAAACATAATTGTAAAACAGACACGGCAGCCGAGGTTCCTTACCACGACGCGCCTGTCGGTGATGGACAAGGAAGTACAGAAGGCGTGCCGGTATATAGAGAAGAATTATTCGAACCCGGAGTTGACGGTAAAGAACATCTGCGCCGATCTTGTGACGGGCGAGGCCTTTCTTGAAGCGCTCATGGAACGCGATCTCGGCATAACCGTCGGTGATTTCATCACCCATGTCCGGATCAACAGGGCCAGGGTGCTGCTGGAAAAGGAGCCGTCTCTTGCCAAAGAAACCGCGGCCCAGGAGACCGGGTTCGGCGATGCCGGGTCTTTTGGCGTCGCATTTAAAAAAATCACGGGTTCCCCGTTCGATGAGTACAGCCGCCTGCGCCGGGAAAAATCCTGAAACAGTAAAAGGAAAACCTCCATAACCAATGTATATCCACCGGATCGCCGCTACTTTCCTTTTTTTTCTTTTTGCGGTCTGCGCTGCGGGCCCGCTTGACGCATGGCGGCCGCTTTCGCAAAACGAAACCCTCACCGTATATTACAAAGACCGCGTCGTGGGGACACTTTCACATTCGACCAGGGTCGTCGATACGGCCAATGCCGTTGCCGTAACCACAACAATGGATATTGAGGGCCGCGATGCAGGAGTGAGCCAGGTTTTGCTGGTTGAGCAGCGATGGTACAACGGCGACGGCAGCCTGCGCAGCGCCCGCCAGAAGATGACATCACCAATCGGGTCAAACACCTGGAACCTGTCAAAAACGAAAAAGGGATGGGGTCTCGCCGTGGAGGCCGGCGGGGCGACAAGCACGAGCGTTGTCGCTAACGTCAATGAAAACCTGACGCCCACGCTGCTGTTGTATAAAAAGGCGGCCTCGATGCAGATCGTGCCGGGCGACAGGTGGAATGACACGACATTCGAGATGGTGTCCGGCCGGCCGATCGCCACCGTGTACCGTTGCAGCGCGATTGACAGAAAAAAAAACACCATAACCTTCGATGTCGTCGACGACATTACAGGCCGAAAACAGCAATGGATACTTGATAAAAGCGGAAAGACACTTCTCCAGGAACTGGAAGGAGTTTTTGTCGCGAAGGAAAAGGGCTCCGTGCCTGCGCAGGCCCGCACCGCGGCAAACGTTGACATAGCGGAGCTGGCCGACATTTTCAACGTTTCTAAGGACCGGCCGGCCGGCGACAAAGAACGGATCGCCCTGGTCCTTCCTCCGGAACTGCCGGTGGACGAATCGGTGGCGTTTTTATTTCTTCACCAGGACGGCCGCTGGCTTTTGCAGGGTCCGGAGAAAAAATGCGTTTCTGGGGCTGTTTGGCCCGGCGATACCGCTTACAAAAAATGGACCCTGCCCACGGTCACACTCCAGTCCAACGATACGGCGATCGCACACCTTGCAAAAAAAATGCGCGGTAATGAAAAAGACGCATGCGCATGCATCAAAATATTTAACCGGTACGTGTATTCATCGTTGGAAAAACGTAACGCCGCGACGTTCTCCAACGCTCTGGAAACTCTCAAAGCCGGATTCGGTGATTGCGGGGAGCATGCGGTGCTGCTTGCGGCGCTGCTGCGCAGCACCGGCATTCCGGCCCGTGTGGTGCTCGGACTGTATTATTTCGGGCCCAAGAAGGCATATGTGGGCCATGCCTGGGTCATGGCATGGACCGGAACCTGGATTTTCAGCGACCCGGCATTTGGTGTTTTTCCGGCCTACGGCGACCGCATACCGCTTATTATTGACGATACGGGCGGCAATGCAGTTTCATTGGTGAAATTCATCGGGAAGATCGGGGTGGAGTATATAAAGGGGAAAGGGGAGTAACCTGCCTTGACAGGATGCCCTTTATAATATATGATATAAGTGGATTGAAAAGGTCGCGTCATAGTTTTTTTAGATTTGCTGGAAAAACATTAAGTAAATAGCCGACTGATAGGTGAGAGGATATCCCTCAATTATCATTAATTATGTGATTTGAAATGAATTAACCTTTAAAATCGTTATTTATAGTAGGCAGTTATTTTAAATTCGTGTCTGTAATCAGCCAATATTATATTTTTATACTTATTTTAGGGTAAAATAAAAGAATCCTGTTGTCCTTAAAAATTGAAAATTTACCGGTTTGCAACAATCAATATAGGTAATTAATGTACACTGGCAGTTAGTATTCAACACATCGTTACTGCGAAGGAACGGAGGACCATTCATGGAATTTATTGTGAAACTGTTAAACGCTTTTAACCCGCAGTCGGACGCATTCCTGTTCATGTGGGCCATTCTCGCGACAGGCGTGTTCAGCGTCTCGATCATCATCGAACGTTTTTTTTATTTGCAGTCCAGGTCTTCGTCCCGCCCTGTAATGTTCATGAAAGATATTCTGGGCAATATCCAGAAGGATGACATCCCCGGTGCGGTTAAAATGTGCGAAAAGGGTAGGCGCATGGCCCTTTCAGGCGTTGTCAAAGCCGGGCTCGACGAGGCAAACACCGGGGCAGAGCGGATACGAAACTCCATTGACGAGGCGATGCTTAAAATCATCCCTTTACTGGAAAAACGGACCGGATATCTTGCCGTGATCGGTAACGTTGCCACCCTCATGGGTCTGCTCGGCACGGTGTTCGGTCTCATCATGTCGTTCGCCGCCGTGGGACGACCCGGTATAGATGCTGCCCAGAAATCGGAATTGCTCGCTTCCGGTATCGCCACTGCCATGAACTCGACCTTTTCGGGGCTGTCAGTCGCCATTGCCTCCATCATGGTATATGCGTTTCTCAAGGCAAAAACGCAGAAAATCATAGACGAGCTCGACGAATACTCGGTGCGCGTGCTTAACGCGCTTATCGAAAAATCGTTCAAGACGCACAAATATCACATAAGCGCGTCGCAGCTTAAGGAAGGCGTCGGCCTCCATGTGACGCACAATAACATCAAGATTTTCACGGACAACAAGCTGATAAAAGAAATAAATATTTGATGAGGATTGAAAACCCGTCAACTGTCAACCAACAACTTGTAACCTTCTTGGTTTGATATGGGAATTTTCGCCGAACTTCTTAAATGCTTCCTTCCGTCACACGACGCGTTTGTCTTCATGTGGCTTCTTTTCGCGCTCGGGCTTACGGCCCTGCTCATCACCATCGAGCGGTGGCTCGACACCAACCGGCGCACCGACTATGACGCAGCCACGCTTTTTGAAAAAATCAAGAGGCTCATCGACGAAAAAAACCTCGATGAAGCCTACCACATATGCGCGTCGGGTGGGCACAGGGCATTGCCGCGCATCCTCGGCGCGGGTATTAAAAAAGCCCAGGTTGAGCCGCACCTCGTCGAGGGCTCCATGGGTGAGGAATCCACCCATATGGCAGCCCAGATGGAGAAACGCCTATCGCTGCTCGTCATGTTCAGCAACGTATCGACGCTGCTCGGTCTGCTCGGCACCGTGTTCGGGCTCATCATGTCGTTCGCCGCGGTGGGAAAACCCGGCGTGGCTGCGGTGGAAAAGTCCTCCCTGCTCGCGGCGGGAATTTCCGCAGCCATGAACTCGACGCTGGTCGGGCTGTCGATAAGCGTCCCGTGCATCCTGGCATTTGCGTTTCTGCGCGCCCGTGTAGACATCGCGCTCGTGGAAATAGACCGATACGCGGTCGCCATCCTCAACCAGCTCAACCCTCCAACGGATTCCCAGAAGAAACTCAACTCGCTTATTCGGCGCTCCGGTGATGAAGAGGTCGCCGACACCGATGTGACGCCCATGCTCAACCTCATGGTGATGCTTATTCCGTTTCTGCTTACCTCGTCTGAATTCGTCAAAATGGGGGCAATCGAGCTCAAATTGCCCGAGTCCACGCAGGGAGAAGGCGGGGGCGGCGAAGAAGGCATGCAGAACACGAAACTCGAGCTCGGCGTGGTGATAACGGCAAAAGGATTCAACCTGTTCCATTATTACAATCAGGCCGAAAAGGCCGCTGCCGCAAACCAGACCCTCGGCGAGAAGCCGCCCGATATTCCCCTGGTCAACGGTGAATACAATTATATGGAACTCAATGCGAAGCTCGCCGAAGTAAAGCGCAAGGTGCTCTACGACATCGTGAAAGCGTATTTTCCCACGCTGCCTGCCGACGCGTCACTGTATCAGCTGTACACCGCGTATGTGTCGAAAAACCTTGCCGGAACGACCATGTTCGCAGACCATGAGGCCATCAAGCTTGTGGGCGAGGAGAAGGTAAAATACCAGGCCGTGGTAGCGGTGATGGACGCCGCGCGCGGCACGCGCACGCCCGACGGCAACGTCACTATGTTCCCGAACGTGTCAATCGCGGGAGGTATAATACAATAATGTCACAGCAATCCGTTCGAAGGAAACACAGGAAACGCGGCGACGGCACGGTGAAGCTCAACATCACCTCCATGATAGACATGTTCACCCTCATGGTGGTGTTCCTGCTTAAAAACTATTCCGCTCAGGGGCAACTGGTCACGCCCGCCACAAACCTGCTTCTTCCCTCGTCGTCAATAGAAAAGAACGCCGGCGAGGCGCTGAGCGTCAAGGTTTCACAGACAAACATCATGGTCGAAAACAATATTGTTGTTGACGAAAAGGGGTATAAAGCGGTGCTTGCGCAAAAGGACTTTCTCATAGAGCCCCTCTATAACGTTCTGAAAAAATACTGCGACGAGGCAAAAAAGTCCTCCGCAATGTTCAAAACGGAATTTTCAGGCAAAATATCCATTCAGGGCGATGTCGCGATTCCCTATAACATGCTAACCCGCATCATGTATACCTGCGGGCAGGCGGGATATCCGGTCATGAACCTTGTCGTGTACAGGAAGGCGTAATGGCTGACGTAGGCCAGTCCGGTCTTTTTTACATTCAAAATGCGGGAGGAATCTCGCTTACGGCGTTCCCTAGGGACCTGCGGAGGAGTCTGCTTTCCCGGATCGATCCGCGGTTCACGATTATTTTCAGCTCTCTTCTGGTCGTGTCTTTTGTCACTGTGTTGATTCTTTCCACGTTCAAGGTCTCGGAAACGGTAAGCGACAAGGAGATCATGAAAATACAGGAGCGGTACGCGCAACTCGTGCTCAATCAACCCAAGCCGAAACCGCCCGAGGTGAAAGCAGAGGCAAAAGCAAAAACATCGGACAAGGGAAAGGCTGCGGCGAAAGAGGCCCAGAAAGAGGAAGTGAAGGTTGATCGTGAAAAAGAGACCTTTGTGCAACGCAAGGAGCGCCAGGAAGCAACGCGCGAGCAGCGCCAGGCCGTGCGCGAAAAAGTGAGGGCCGCAGTACAGACCGCCGGTATTTTTGCCGCGATCACCTCTTCAGGCGGCGGGAAAAGTGGTCCTTCGTCCGGCGGGAGCGTCACCGACCTGCTCGGCGCCACAGGCGAGGGCGTTGGCGATTTGGGGAATATAAAGGTTTCCAAAGGGACATTCGCGACCAGAAATGTTGATGCGGCCGAACTTAAGGCCCGCCGCGGCACGGTCACTTCCGGCGTTGACATCGCGCGCGAAAGCGTGGGCAAGGCCCAGGCGCAGCGGCTCTCCTCTGCCGGGAGCGTCAACATCACGTCGACACCGCCCGAGGTTACGGGAAACACGACCGGTGCCGAGGCAAGGAGCCAGGCATCAATTCAGCGCGTTATCAATCTCGAACAGCAGAGAATAAAGCGCGTCTATGAGAACTGGCTTAAGAGGGACCCCGCCCTTGCCGGTCAGCTCAAGATCAAATTCACTATCATGCCCGACGGCAGCGTGACCAATGTCACGGTGGTTACCTCCTCGACAAAAAATTCCGAGTTCGACGATACAATACTACGCTATGTCAAACGGTGGGCATTCCCTTCAGTCGCAGGCGGCGGTCCGGTAGAGGTCGTGTTCCCGTTTGTATTTGAGGCGCAGGCATAGGGGTTTTACGGAATCATCAGATTAAGGAAGGTTGACAAAGGGGCTTGGGAGGGTTTTTTTTCCTGCGAAAAGGTGCAGGGGGCGTTAAATTCCAATGATAGGGGAAATTTATGAAGGACAGGGCTGAACGTATTGAGTTCCTCAATTTGAACGGATCGAACGAGCCAAAGCTGTTTGATCTCAGTAAAACGGGCGCGTGCTGCTTCAGTGCAAAGAAACTCGACAAGGGGGTTGTTGTTTCTGTTAAAATCAACGCGCTTTCGTTCAAGGCGAGGGTCATTTACTCCCAGGAACGCACCGACGGATTCAGGGTTGGGCTGCAGTTCGTTGAGGTGAGTGCGGAGCAGCAGAAAACCCTTAACGATCTGGTGGATAAATTTTCCCGCGGCGTCCCGCTTTCCTGCGTTGTTGAGGGGTAGTCCCGGGAGGAAAAGCATCCCACGATGGCAAAAGGGGCATGGCGTAAATAGCAGCGAAATCGAAATTTTATTTTGGATAGCGACAATCTTTCCAGAAACCCGTTAAGCCCGGCACCACATTGCTTCTGCAAAATAATGGCCCACAAAGTATTTTCGATAAAATCGCTTGATGATTTGGCTGCTTATTCATTGCGGATGGAAATTTATTACTTTTAATGTAGTATAAAAAATGACAAGGTGACTTGGATATAAATCAGAGATTTTTGAATAGACAAGGTGGAATAGAATGCGGTTATTATTGAAGTTGCTGGGCTTTTTATTCGGCTCAAAGCAGGACCGGGACATGAAAAAGCTGCGCCCGGTTGTCGGCCAGGTCAATACGTTCCGTGAAGTCGTAAAATTATTAAATGACGACCAGCTCAAGGCCAAGACAGCAGAGTTTAAAGACAGGCTTTCCAAAGGCAAGACGCTCGACGACATACTTCCGGAAGCCTTCGCCGTCTGCAGGGAGGCGACTCATCGCGTGCTTGGCGAGGGGCGTACCGTATTTGACCCGTATTTTAAAAAAGACATTCCGTTTATGGCGCATTTCGACGTGCAGGTGATGGGCGCTGTTGTACTGCACCAGGGCAAGATAGCGGAAATGAAGACCGGCGAAGGCAAGACGCAGGTTTCAGTTCTGGCCGCGTATCTCAACGCGCTGTCCGGTAAAGGTGTGCACGTGGTCACGGTAAATGACTACCTTGCCAAGCGCGACAGCGAATGGATGGGGCGGATCCATACCTTTCTGGGACTTACCGTGGGCTGCCTGGACAATACCGAGCCGGGAACACCCGAGCGCCGCCAGGCCTACGAATGCGACATCACCTACGGCACCAACAACGAGTACGGCTTCGATTACCTACGCGACAACATGGCCAGCTCGCCGCAGCAGCTTGTACAGCGGGAGCTTAATTTCGCCATTATTGACGAAGTGGACAACATCCTCATCGACGAGGCGCGCACGCCGCTCATCATTTCGGGGCCGGTCACCAAATCCAACAGGGAATATGAGGAACTCAAGCCCCGTGTGGAGCGGCTCGTGAACGCCCAGGCGCAGCTCATCCAGACCATTATCAACGAAATTGAGCCCCTTATCGGTAAGGAGGGGAAGGAATATGAACTCGGGTACAAGTTGTTTGCCGTCAAGCGGGGCGCGCCGAAAAACAAGAAATTGATAAAGCTGCTCAAGGAGGAAGGCGTCTCGAAGTTCATGAAGCAGGTCGAGACCGATTATTTGCGCGAGAAAAAGCTGTACGAAATAGACGAAGAGCTTTTTTACACCATCGACGAGTCCGGTCACAGCGCCGAAATGACCGAAAAGGGTCGCACGCTGGTGTCGCAGTCGAACCCGGATTTTTTCATTGTGCCGGACCTTTCGGAACTGCTCCACAAAATCGACACCGATACATCACTGACGCCGCTTGAAAAATCGGAAAAGCGCGACGAGATGCACCGGATGCATTCGGAACGCTCGGAGCGCATCCACTGCGTGAGCCAGCTTCTGCGCGCTTATTCGCTGTTCGAACTCGATGTCGACTATGTGGTTCAGGACGGCCAGATCCTCATCGTCGACGAATTCACCGGCCGTATCCTTCACGGCAGGCGATGGAGCGAGGGGCTCCATCAGGCGGTCGAGGCCAAGGAGGGGGTGAAGATCGCGGGGGAGAACCAGACCCTGGCAACCATCACCTTCCAGAACTTTTTCAAGATGTATGCAAAGATTTCCGGCATGACCGGCACCGCCATTACCGAGGCCGGTGAGTTCAACGAAATTTACAAACTCGACGTGGTCACGGTCCCCACGTACCGCCCCATGCGCCGGGAAGACTTTGAAGACGAGATTTACCGCACGCACCGCGAGAAATACGCCGCGGTAGTCAAGGACATCACCGAAATGTTTGAAAAGGGACGGCCGGTGCTGGTGGGCACGACCTCCATAGAAAAATCCGAACTGATCAGCAAACTGCTGATGAGGGCGGGCATCCAGCACGAAGTGCTCAACGCAAAGCAGCACGCGAAAGAGGCGCAGATCATCGCGCAGGCCGGAAGGCTCAAGGCCATCACTATCGCCACGAACATGGCGGGCCGCGGCACCGACATCGTGCTGGGCGGAAATTTTGAGGCCACGGCGAACAACGAGCTGCTCAAAGAGGGGATCGCGGTTGAAGACCTGACGCTCGAGGAAAAGCGGCAGCGGTATGCCAAACTTTTCAAACAGCTTGAGGACGAGCATATCAAAGTGGTGGAACTGGGCGGCCTTCACATTGTGGGAACCGAGCGGCACGAGGCGCGGCGCATCGACAACCAGCTGCGCGGACGCTCGGGCCGCCAGGGCGACCCGGGGTCGTCCAAGTTTTTCCTGTCGCTCGACGACGATCTGATGAGAATATTCGGCTCGGAACGCATCGCGGCGATCATGGACCGGCTCGGGGCGCAAGAAGGGGAAATGATTTCGCACCCCTTTGTCACGCGTTCCATCGGCAGCGCGCAGAAGCGCGTTGAGGCGCGCAACTTCGAGATACGCAAGCACCTCAAGGAATACGACGACGTCATGAACCTGCAGCGCAAGGAAATCTACGGACTGCGCCAGAGGATCCTCAAAGGCGAAGACATCAAGGAGGAAATTCTGGACCAGCTTGCGGGAACGCTCGAAGATATCATCTTTAAACATACGGGCGACGGCAAAAACCCCGATTCCTGGAACCTGCGTGACCTCGACAAGGAGCTGCAGACCTCCATGGGCGTCACGTTCCAACCTGCCGAAGGGGCGCCCCGCCCGTCAAAACAGGACGCGATCTTCGACGAGATATGGAAACTTGTCAAGGCGCGCTACGAGGAAAAAGAACAGCGCCTCACCCCGCAGATCATGCGGCAGTTCGAACGCGGCGTGTGCCTCATGGTCATCGACAACTTGTGGAAAGACCATTTATACGAAATGGACCACCTCAAGGGCGGGGTGCAATACCGTGCCTATGGTCAGAAAAACCCTCTTTACGAATACCAGCGTGAAGGCGTCAAGATGTTCGAGGAGCTGCGCAGCAGCATCGCGCGCGACGTCACCTCGTTTATTTTCCGCCTTGAAGCAGTGTCCGCCGAAGAGGACCGTATGGGACTCAACCGCGCCCAGACATCGCATGGCGCGTTCGATATTTTCTCTTCGTCAAGCGACGCGCGGCCCGAGGCGGCACCGCAGCAGCGGCAACCCCAGCTTGTCAACAGAGGCGGCGGCCAGGCCGAGGGACCGGTGCGGCGCGCGCCGGTGGTGCGGATGGGCCCCGAGGTGGGCCGCAACGACCCGTGTCCATGCGGCAGCGGCAAGAAATACAAGAAATGCCACGGTGCAACGGCGTAAAACATTTCACCGCAGAGACGCAGAGGACGCAGAGAAGAAAAAATTAATAAAGTAATGATTCAGGATTAAAAATCCGTAATTTTAAACTTTTACTTTTTAATGTGGCTTTCTCTGCGCTCTCCGCGTCTCTGCGGTGAGTTTTTTTTAAGGAAAAAAGGATGAAAGGACTCTTCGTAACCTTCGAGGGCATTGACGGATGCGGCAAAAGCACCCAGGTTGACGCGGCGCGGCTCGGCCTCGAGGAAAAGGGGATCGCGTGCACGGTGACCCGCGAGCCGGGCGGCGCCCCGATAAGTGAGAAGGTGCGCGGCATTCTTCTGTCGCCGGACAACAGTGAAATGTGCAATGCCTGCGAAGTCCTCCTGTACCTTGCCGCGCGCGCGCAGCATGTGCATGAAAAAATCGCGCCCGCGCTTGCCAAGGGCGGAGTGGTGCTGTGCGACAGGTTCATGGACGCCACGTTTGCATACCAGAGCTACGGCCGCGGCATTCCCCTCGACCAGCTTTTCACCATGAATGATTTTGCCACCGGCGGCCTTGCGCCGTCGCTGTCATTTGTATTCGATGTCGATGTCGATACCGCTTTCAGCCGCCTTAAAAAAGCAGGGAAAATGCCCGATCGCCTTGAACGGAGCGGGAGGGAATTCTACGAAAAAGTCCGCGGCGGCTATCTGGCGCTCGCTTCCTTTTATCCTCAGAGAATCGTGGTGCTGAGCGGCGCCGCGCCGGTGGAAGAACTGTCGCGCACCGTGACCGAGAGCATCCTGCGGCGGTTTCCGAAGAACCCCTGACCAATTTTTGGGAAATAAAAAGTGGGGAAATTAAGGATAATGATGTATTTTATCCACCTTGCGCAACCGTTTCTCCATGAAAAAACCCTGGCCTAAGGCGCACGGGATTTTGAATCAAGAGGAGCCATGATGAAGAGTAGTTCCGGAAAAGATCCAAGAATGCTTGAGGGCCGTATCCCCTTGTTCGGGGTGATCGTACTTATCGTGGTGATAGCAGGCCTTGCCTTTGACGTGACCAGGGCGGACAGCGACAACTTTTATAAAGACACCCAGCGGTTCGACCAGGTCTTCCTCAACATCCACCAGAAATACGTTGAAAACATCGATTCCAAGAAACTCATCGACAGCGCCATTGACGGCATGCTCAGGCTCCTCGACCCGCACAGCAACTATTTCGAAAAGAAACAATACGAAGAACTGATTATCCAGACCGAAGGAAAATTCGGCGGCTTGGGAATTCAGATCGCCATCCGGGACAAAGTACTCACCGTTATGACGCCGATTCCCGGAACGCCAGCAGAGCGCGCCGGAATTCAGTCGGGTGACCAGATCCTCAAGATAAACGGGAAATCCACTGAAGGCATCACCACTGATGAGGCGGTGAGCAAGCTGCGCGGCGCGCCCGACACCGAGGTCATGATCACGATACGCAGGCGCGGCGAATCAAAGGACCTCGATTATAAAATCACCCGCGCCATCATCCAGATAAAACCGGTGCCCTTCTACGGCGTGTTCGGCAACGGCGTCGGCTATCTCGTGCTTAAGACGTTTTCGCAGGACGCGGGCGCGGAAGTGGAAAAGGCGCTCAGGGAACTGCTCAAGCACAACATCAAGGGCATCGTGTTCGATTTGCGGTATAATCCGGGCGGGCTTCTGCCCCAGGCAATTGAAGTGGCCGAAAAATTTTTGGCCCGCAATTCACTCGTGGTGTATACGCGGGGCCGCATGCAGGCGCAGAACGTACAGTCGTACGCGAGGTCCGACCCCGTGCTGCCGCCGGATATCCCGCTTGTCGTGCTCGTGAACAGCGGGAGCGCGAGCGCGTCCGAAATCGTCGCAGGCGCCATACAGGACTGGGACAGGGGGCTCATCCTGGGAGATACAACTTTCGGCAAGGGATCGGTGCAGACCATTCTGCAGATTGACGATGTGAACCATCTCAAGCTCACCACCGCCTACTACTACACACCGTCGGGACGCTGCATTAACAAACCGGAAAACGCGGCGCGTGTCTCTAAAAAGGGCAGCGGAGAAGATGACGAGGACAACGAAAAGGACTCCGCCGCCGCAGACAGCAGTGCCAGGGTGGCGCATTCGAAAGCGGGCAAGGACACGACGGCATTCAAGACAAAAAACCAGCGGACCGTCTACGGCGGCGGCGGCATCATCCCCGACACCATCATCGAGCACAAAATTCCGGATTATGTGATCCGTTCTTTGTTTCTTAAAGACGCTTTTTTTTCCTTTGCCAATGTTGAATATCCCAAACTGCAGGCGAAGCGCGTCAAGATGGACGACAAATTTGTAGTGGGAGAGGCGCTGCTCAAGGATTTCTATCATTACCTCGATTCGGTCAATTTCAAATACCAGAGCTATGCCCAGATGCTGTTCGACGAGTTTAAGTCGCGCACCGGCATCAGTGATTCGGCCAGGGACACCACGCGCAAGGCATCCCCCGATTCGTCGGCGTTCACACTGCTTAAAAAGCCCGACTGGACAAAAGACGAAACCGAGCTTCTCCGGAAGATCTCCCAGCAGATGGCGAAGGTGCTGGCCGAAGAGAACAAGCGCGAGTTTACAAAAAGCGACGCAGATATGCGTTTGTTCATCCGTGAGGCGCTGATTGTGCGGGCCCTTGGGCAGGACAACGAGACCGTATACCGCCAGAAACTGGCGGAAGACGACCAGTTTCAAAGCGCGCTTTCGATTATCGCAAACAAAAACATCTACTCCAGGCTTCTCAAGCCGAAGGGAAAATGATTTTTAACCGGAACTTTTCATCATTTAATACCGTGTGCAGGAGAGTTACGCTATGATTCAGTCGTTACGGAACAATGCAGCTATCATCATGTGGATCGTGATTGTCGCGTTTATTGCCACCATTGTGTTTGCGTGGGGAATGGACCTCTCAAGCCATAACAGGGTGAAGGACACCGTAGGGAAAGTCAACGGCAAGGAGATATCGCTCAGGAATTTCGAGCGCATGGTGGCTTCAGAGCGCGAAAAAGAGCGGGAGAAGAATGCCGGCACGGAAGCAACCGCGGAACAGAGCAGAATGATGCCGCGCCAGGTATGGCAGATGGAGGTAAGCCGGATTCTGCTCAACGACGTGTTCTCCGCCATGAAGATAGGCGCCTCAACCGAAGAAGTATACGAATACATCAAGAGAAACCCGCCGCCCGAAGTGTATTCGGTAAAGCAGTTCCAGACCGACAGCGCCTTTGACACGAGCAAGTTCATCTCGTTTCTCAACAATCCCGCAGTGTACGAAACCGAGGGGATGCAGGCCCTGGAAAAACACACACGGGATTTTCTCGTCCCCATGCAGACATTGCGCCTTCTGCTTTCGTTGCAGGAAGTCCCCTTCAAGTCAGAAATCGCGTGTCAATTCCGGGAAGAAACCGAAAAAGCGGTCTTCGAATACGCTAAAATCAATACCATGGCTTTTACGCCACGCAAAGCGTCCGACGCCGAGGTGGCGGCGTATTACCAGGCCCATCAGGATTCCTTCTCGACGCCAGAACAGGTCGAATTATACTATGCAAAAATCCCGAAGGTCGCAACGGCGGCGGACGAAAAGGCCACCTGCGCCGAAATGCTCGGCCTGCGGGCAAAACTCAAGGTGGGGGATTCCTCCTTTGCCGAGGAAGCAAAGCTGGAATCAGACGACGAGGCTTCCGCGTCCCGCGGCGGCTTTCTTGGATGGGTTGCCAGGGGGAGCACGGTGCCCCAGTTCGATTCAGCGATTTTTGCCCTGAAAATCAACGAGATTTCAGAGCCCGTAAGGACCCCGTTCGGCTACCACCTCATTCTCGTCGAACAGCGGGAAACCAAGGACGGAAAACAGCAGGCCATGGTGCGTCATATCCTCAGAAAGGTCGTGCCCTCGGGTGAAACCATCGACAGGCTCAGCGCGCAGGCCGACAGTGTGCATGGCATCATCGTGTCCGACGGGATACTGAATGTTTCGAAAAAAGTACCGTTTGTCCAGGTTGATTCCACCGGGCTTTTCAAACGCGGGGACATGATGCCGAAGGTCGGTTTCGTGTCCGGCGCAGCGTCGTTTGCTTTTAACCGCACGGAAAAAGAACTGTCCGACCTTCTGGAAAACGAGGAAGGCTATTATTTCTTTCAAATCAAGATGAAAATCAAGAAGGGCGTTCTTCCTCTCGACGTGGCAAAGGAACGGATTGCGAGGACGCTTGCCGATTCCGGCCGGCTTGCCATGGCGCGCAATTATTTCGAGGAATTTTTGAAAAAGGTTCCTGACAAAAACGCCGTTGCGCTGTACTCGAAGCGTGATTCGCTCATCGTATCCGGCGTCACCGATACTGTAGGCCGTACCCAGTATATACCGCAGGTGGGATTTAACAACAAGCCGGTTGCTGCCGCATTTGCCCTGCCTCTTGGAAAGGTCTCTTCCATCATTGAAGGATCAGGTTCTTTTTATATTGTTAAACCCCTGTGGCAGAGGAAGGTCGGAGATACCGTGCCGTGGGGTACCAAGGAGGTGCTTGCCGTCCACAGGAAGATGCTTAATGATAACGTGGAGAAAAACTACTACGACTGGTACCTTAACTATATGAACAACGCGAAAATAGTGGACAATGTAAATCAGTCCTATCTTGATTGATGGTGGCCGATTTTATCTGGAATGATAGGCGGCCTTTCCGGCCGCCTTTTTTTTATTTTTTCCGATGACGCAGGGAAGATTCTTTCCTTGATTGAATCATGCTTTGTAATGTATATTAATTAACTTTTTCACAAGTAAAAATGCAGTATATCGATTACTGTTATTTCTTTTTAGACAGAGACTTACAAGCCAATATTGTTGTGATACTTTAATCAAAAACAATGCAATGAAGGGAGCTGGCTATGGCAGAACAACCAAATGCGATGAAATCTCTCATGGTGGAGAAACGGAAATTTCCCCCGTCTGCGGAAGTGCAAAAAAGGGCCCATGTAAAAGGTTTTGAACAGTATAAAAAAATGTGGGAAAAGTCCCTCAAGGACCCGGCGGGGTTCTGGCTCGAGCAGGCGAAAACGCTTTCCTGGATTAAGGAACCGATAAAAGCCCTCGAATACACATGGGACACCAAGGCCCGGAAAATCGAGCATACCTGGTTTGCCGACGGCCAATTGAATGTGTCGTATAACTGCCTCGACCGCCATCTCAACACGCCTGTCGCAAACAAGGTCGCGATCCTTTTTCAGGGCGAAGAGGAAAATAATGTCCGCAAGATCACCTACAAGGAACTGCATGACCTCGTCTGCAGGTTCGCCAATGTCCTCAAGTCAAAAGGCGTAAAAAAGGGCGACCGCGTCGCCATTTACATGCCCATGGTCCCGGAACTGCCGGTTGCCATGCTCGCCTGCGCGCGCATCGGCGCCATCCATTCAATCGTGTTTGGCGGGTTCTCGGCGGATTCGCTCAAGGGCAGGATCAACGACTCAAGCTGCAAGCTGCTTGTGACGTCCAATGTGTCGCTCAGGTCAGGAAAGCACATCAAGCTCAAGGACATCGCGGACGAGGCGCTTAAGAATGCGCCGAGCATCGAAAATGTGGTTGTCGTGAAGGTCACCGACGAGCCCTGCACCATGGTTGCGGGACGCGATACGTGGTTCCATGAAGAAATCGCCAAGGCCTCTGCTGACTGCAAACCCGAGACCATGAATGCCGAAGATTACCTTTTCATTTTATACACATCTGGTTCCACGGGAAAACCCAAGGGCGTCGTGCATTCCACGGCCGGGTATCTTCTCCATGCTTCGCTTTCGCATAAGTTCATTTTCGACGTGCACGACGACGACATCTACTGGTGCACCGCCGATATCGGTTGGGTCACCGGTCATTCGTACATCGTATACGGGCCGCTCGCCAACGGCGCAACGTCCCTCATGTTCGAAGGCGTTCCCACATATCCCGACGCGGGCCGGTTCTGGCATGTTATCGATAAATTCAAGGTGACTGTTTTCTACACCGCTCCCACGGCTATACGCGCGCTCATGCGCGAGGGTGAGGTGTGGCCCAACAAGTATAAACTGGATTCACTTCGCGTGCTCGGCAGTGTGGGCGAGCCCATCAACCCGGAAGCGTGGATCTGGTATTATGAAACCATCGGCCACAAGAAGTGCCCGATTGTCGACACCTGGTGGCAGACCGAAACCGGCGGCATTCTCATCACACCGCTGCCCGGGGCGCACACCCTCAAACCCGGAAGCGCCAACAGGCCGTTTTTCGGTGTGGAACCGGTCGTACTCCGCGATGACGGATCGGAATGCTCCGTGAATGAGGGTGGAAAATTGTGCATCAAGAGGCCGTGGCCCGGTATGATGCGCACAATGTGGGGAGACCACAACAGATTCATCGACACCTATTTCTCAATGTACAATAACCTGTATTTCACGGGCGACGGCTGCCGCGTTGACGAAGAGGGCGATTACTGGCTCATGGGCCGTATCGATGACGTGGTCAACGTTTCCGGCCACCGCATCGGCACGGCGGAAGTCGAGAGCGCGCTTGTAAGTCATCCCAAGGTCGCGGAGGCCGCGGTTACGCCCATGCCGCATGAGATCAAGGGCCAGGGGCTTTACGCGTTTGTCACCCTTAATGAGGGCGTTCCGGAAAGCCCGGAACTTAAAAAAGAGCTTATGAACCATGTACGCAAGGAGATCGGGCCCATTGCTGTGCCGGACAAAATCCAGTTTGCGCCCGGCCTTCCAAAGACCCGCTCCGGCAAGATCATGCGCCGCATTCTGCGCAAGATCGCGGAAAACGACATCGGCAGCCTGGGCGACACCTCGACGCTTGCTGATCCGAGCGTTGTGGATTCGCTGGTGAAGAACCGTCAGTAACATTTTTTTCTAATCCTAAAAGGAGGAGCGTATATGAACGAGAACGCGTCCATGGAGATAAAAGACACGACCGCCAATCCTGCTCCGCTCGGATTGTTCGGGTTCGGCATGACCACGGTCCTGCTCAACATTCACAATGCGGGAATTTACGAAATGAGTTCTATGATCCTTGCCATGGGCATTTTCTATGGCGGCATAGCGCAGATCATTGCCGGGATCATGGAGTGGAAGAAGAAGAACACATTCGGAATGGTCGCCTTTACTTCGTACGGCGCATTCTGGCTTACGCTCGTTGCACTGATCGTGATGCCCAAACTCGGGTGGATCGACAAGACTTCGGGCAGGGGCATGGTGTGCTACTTGACATTGTGGGGGATTTTCACCCTCATCCTTTTTATAGGGACTCTCAGGTTGAACAGAGCGTTGCAGGTAGTGTTCGCGACCCTTACGATCCTGTTCTTTCTGCTCGCCATAGGCGATGCTACCGAAAGCGTTTCGATCAAGACCTTTACCGGGTACGAAGGGATTCTTTGCGGGTTGTCGGCAATATACGCCGGCGCTGCGCAGGTGCTTAACGAAGTGTACGGGAAAACGGTGCTGCCGCTGGGACTTGTCAAGAAATAGCCTTTTCCCGTCATAGCATTCACCATGGCCGCGTTTGAAAAGACGCGGCCATGGTTTTTTGCAGATGTTATAGTTTTCCGAGAAGCCTGAGCAATCCGTCAAGAATGGTGAGAGGATGGGGTGGGCATCCGGGAATGTAAAGGTCGACGGGCAGCATTGAATCGACCCCGCAATGCTGATGGGGTGAGGTTCGATACACGCCGCCGCTTATGGCGCAGGCGCCGGATGCGACGACGATTTTTGGTGCAGGAAGCGCGTCGTAGGTCTTCTGAAGAGCGATGTGCATGTTTTCGGTGACCGGCCCGGTAACAATGAGGCCGTCGGCATGGCGGGGCGATGCCACAACCTGTACGCCGAACCTCCCAAGGTCCCATCCAACGGTGGAAAGAACATTGATGTCTGCCTCGCAGGCACTGCATCCGCCCGCGCTTACCTGGCGGAGTTTGAGTGACCGGCCGAACAGTTTCTTCAATTCTTTTTTTAGCGGTGCGAACGGGATTTTTTTTGTACCGTCCAAAACAAGGTCTTTCCTGTTCCTTGCCGCAAGGCAATGCTGCGTCGTAAAGTTTATGCAACCGGAGGAACATGCGGCCATGCATTCGGTGCAGAAAATACAGGCTCCCAGATCGATTGATAACGCCTTGTCATTCGAAATTGCCTTTGCGGGACAGGCCTCGATGCAGGAGTTGCAATTTTGCCCGCATCCGGCATTATTTATTTCGGGCAATCCTCTGAAACGGTCGGGGAGGTCCGGTACAATTTTGGGATACCGGTTTGTCCTGTGGCCCTGGTGCAGCCTTGCGAGCAATGGTTTCATCATAAGGTCGCCTTACAGGTCGTATCCGCAGTACGACAGGTTGAAACTTTTGTTGCACAGCGGAAAATCCGATATCTGCTGCCCTCGCAGAGCCTGAGACAGCAGACTCCAGTTGTGGAACGAAGGGTCAACAATTTTATAGCGTAAAAATGCTCCTTGTGCATCGGTAATGGCCGCGTGCACCACTTCGCCGCGCCAGCCTTCAACAAGCGACACGGCAAAGCTGCCGCCCTTTCTGGGGCCGTATGCGGCGCGCACGTCTCCGCCGGGCAGGCTTCCGCACTGTTCCTTGATGAAACCGAGCGAATGAATCACCTCGCCGTAGCGGACAAAGGCGCGGGCAAATACATCGCCCTGCGAATGAGCCACCACAGGGATGTGCGTAAACTGATAAATGCCGTCTGGAAAATCCTGCCGCACGTCCTGGTTGCAGCCGCTTGCACGCGCCGCGGGCCCCACGCCGCCCAGTATTTCGCAATCCTTTTTGGTCACAATGCCGGTGCCTTCGAACCGGGCGAGTACCGACGGCTCGTTCCAGAGCAGGTCTGCCGCATTTGTAAAATCTGCCCATATAGATCCGGCGTCGGCAATCAGCCGTGCAAGGCGTTTCCCGTCGCAGTCGAAGCCCACACCGCCTTCGCGGATAAAGCTCCGGCCGAACCTGCTGCCGCACAGGAGCGCTGTCGCGTTGAGCGCATCGCCGCGTATCCTGCCGCAATACGACGCAGTGGGCAGATAGCCTACGTCGCCAGCCAGGGCACCGAGGTCGCCGATATGGTTTGCGCACCGTTCGAGTTCAAGCGCAATGCCGCGGAGGGCATGCGCGCGGGGAGGAGTATCACATACCGAAAATGCCTCCATGAGCTGGCAGTAGGCCAGGGAATGGGCCGCAGTGGAATCGCCCGCGCTTGTTTCGATAATATGCCGCGATGCAGTGTGCGGTCCGCCCAGGAGCAGTTGTTCCACGCCGCGGTGCTGGAAACCGAGCGATATTTCGAGGTGAAAAACGTTTTCCCCGTGGCATAGGAACCTGAAATGGCCCGGTTCGATAACGCCCGCATGCACCGGACCGACCGCCACCTCGTGGATTTCGTCGCTTGCCATGGAGAAATAGTCGGTTATTCCGACGGGCTTTGAAAAAAGGTCGTTTACAGGAACGAGCGGCTTGTGAAAACGAACGGGTTTGAACCAGGGATGGCCGGGAAACGCAATTCCAAACTGTTCGGCTATTTCCCTTTCGAAAAGCTGCGCCTGCGGGAAGGACGCCGCACAAGACGGCATTTCGGGATCGGCTGCACATGAAAACGCCGCGAATGAACCACGCGTCTGCCATGCGACAACGGCCATAAGGCGCGTTTGGGTCCCGTGGCGGAACCCATAATAGGCGGCAAGGCGGCCTCCTGCGGAAAGCTGTTCGCCGAGCCTTGCGCAGAAGGCTGCCGCATCGGAACACGGCACGGAATCGAGCGGAACCACCTCGCAGTTTCTGATGATAAGAGGCTGCATGCTCATTGCAGCATACCTCCGGTTAGTCCAGGCAGGTTCTGAACGCCTTCAACAATACAGGACGCGTTTTTCAACATGTCGACATATCCCCGCGGCATGAAGAACCCCAGGCCCAGAAGCAGCATAGCGCAAACGGCAACAATCACGAAATCACGCACGAACCATACGGGGGCTTTCAGCCCCGGGGCTTTTTGTCCCATCGAAACATCGACTGCATGGCGCAGTGCGCTGATGAACACGACAATGGAGCCGAATAGAAAGACTGCAAGTTCGAGAAATTTGCCTGTGTCAATGGATGCCTTAACAAGCTGGAATTCGCTCATGAAAACCGAAAATGGCGCAACGCCGAGCAGCGCGAGAATGGATACGAAAAAGGCGGTCCCCCAGAGCGGGTTTGACGCAATGGCGCCTTTCATCACGGTCATATCGTAGGTGCCGTACTGGCGTGCGAGCCGGCCCGCGGAAAAAAAAGCCAGTGTTTTGGACACCGAATGGTTAAGCGTATGGAAAAGCGCAGCGAACGTGCCGAGTCCGCCCACGCCAAGGCCGAGCGCGATGATACCGATGTGTTCCACGCTGTGATAGGCTAAAAGGCGTTTGATGTTTTTCTGGGAAGGAATGAACACCGCGGCTACGATGATGGAAACAAGCCCGAACACGATGAGCATTGCGTGCGGACGCCCCCGCCACCCCATGGACGCTTCACAGAGGGGAAGATACCGCATGATGCAATACAGGGCACAGTTGAGCATGATACCCGAAAACACCGAGGAAACCGGCGTGGGGGCCTGGCTGTGCGCGTCGGGCAGCCACGTGTGCATGGGCGCGAGCCCGGCCTTGGTGCCGAACCCCACAAGGATAAAAATGAACGCGGCGCACATGATGCGGCCGTCAAGCATGCCTGCCTTGTCGGACAGGGACGTCCACAGCAGCGTTTCACCGGGGGGGAACATTGTGCCGCGTGCCGCAATCGAAAGAAGAAGTGTTCCAACGAACGCGAACGCTATGCCTACCGAGCACAACAGCAGATATTTCCACATCGCCTCAATGGATGCCGGGTGGCCGTCCGTCAAAATAAGCAGGGCGGAAACAAGCGTCGAGGCTTCGAGGCATATCCATAAAATACCCAGGTTGTTGGAACAGAGCACCGCCGTCAGAATGGCGAAAAAACCGTTCCACAAAAGACCGAACCGTCTCGCGCGTTTGGGCCTGAAGGCGCCGCGGTTGATGTCTTCGGTGAAAAAGCTCAGGGAATATACCGACGACAGGAAAAAAACGAGCGCCACGAGCGCGATATGGTAAATAGACAGCGCGTCGATGAACAGGTTGTTACCGAATGCGAAAAGGCGGCCGGTATTTCCCATATAAGCGTATATAACCGCGACACTACAGCATTGTACCCCGGCAACTAACGCGTTAACGCGGAGCATGGCGCGGCTGCCCAGCGGCATGAGGCAGGCGAGAAGGCCGGCAAGGGGCGGCACAAACAGGGAACAGATAAGCAGGGTGCCGGGTATCATTCTTTCAGCTCCTCCAGCTCTTCCGTATTGATGGAATCGAATTCCCTGTTGATGTGGTACATGACCACTCCCATGATGAAAATGCCCACGAGAAGGTCGAGCAGCGCTCCCATTTCAACAAGCATTGACTGCTTCGCTGAAAGTGAAATGCCGAAACAATATATCGCATTTTCGAGCACAAGGTAGCCAATCACTTGTGTTAACACCTCGGTTCGGCTTATAATGAGAAAAAGCCCGACAGTGGCCATGCTCATTGAAAGGCAAATGACCGTGGGATAGGGGAAAAACGCCGACCGTGGAATCATGCTGCCGGTCCAGAAAGCAAGCGCCGTAATTAAAATGCCGAAGGCGATTGACATAGTATATCCTACATGGGGTTTTTCCTCCCTGTACACTTCGACACCGCGGAGCGCCCTGAACAGGAGCATCGGGATGCCGACGCCTTTCAGGAGCATGCCGCCTATCCCGAGAATGAGGGTGTGCTGTGAAAAATTGCCGGCCTGCGTTATAAAAGGGAAAAGACCCAGCACAAGGCCCTGGAACGCGGCGATGCGGATGAGTGCGCGAAGCCTGCTCGAACTGAGCAGGTAAAAGTTCGACACCACCAGTACGATTATAAATGCATTGATCGGGTTTTTCAAAGCATAACCCCTTCTCCTGCAAGCAGGGCGAGGATGGCAAGCGCTGCGGCGCCGACAAGCAATTGCGGCACGCGAAGCAGTTTGAGCCGGGCCGTTACCGATTCGACGGTTCCGATAAGTATACCGACAATTCCCATGCCGATAGCGGTGATGAGAATGTCAACGACAGGCGAGGCGGAATGGATCGGCATCAGTGTCCGGACAAAAACAAGGCTGAACAGCCATAGCTTGAGGCATGCGCCATAGGTGATGAACCCAAAATCCGGGCCGCTGTGGTCAAGGACCATCACCTCGTGTATCATGGTGAGCTCAAGATGCGTGGCCGGATCGTCAACAGGTATCCTGGCGTTTTCCGCGAGCAAAACCACAAAAAGGCCGGCGCCTGCCAGCAGCGCAGGCACGAGCGGGTACGATGGCGCGCCGGCAAACAGTTCATTGAGCCTGAAATCCTGGGTCGACCGCGCGAGCGACAGGAGGCACAGGAGAAATACCGGTTCTGCAAGCGCGGAAAAAAAGACCTCGCGGCTCGAACCCATACCTTCGAACGCCGACCCTGTGTCAAGCGCCGCCGCTACCGTGAAAAACCGCATGACGCCGAGGAGGTATATGAACAGCAGCATATCGCCGGTGAATGAGACCGGCGCGCCGAGAAGTCCGAAGGGAACAAAACAGCACGCGGTGACAACCGCCCCGAGCGAAACCACGGGTCCCGCCTTGAATACCCACGATGTCGTGGTGCTGTAGACAGCGCCTTTCTGCAGAAGTTTGATGATATCGTAATAGGTCTGAAGGAACTGCGGCCCGTTGCGTCCAGCAAAAAACGCCTTGGTCTTGGCGATTATGCCGAGCATGGCCGGCGCGCATACCAATGCGAGGAGCGGCGACAGGAGGCTTATGAGGTTCAAACGTTCCATACGAAATTCCACAGGAGAACAATAATAAGCGTGATGGCAATGTACAGAACATAGATGTGCACTTTTCCGCCTTGCAGCCACCTGAGTTTCGACAGCACCCTGCCCACCGATTTGAAAGCAGGAATGTACACATTATCGAGCAGGAGATCGGGAACATGCGAATGAAAAGACCAGTCCTTGGGAAACGGGGACGCCGGCGTGCGGGTTTCCTGTTTCGGAAACAGAACAAGGCGGAAAAACGACACGATTGGCTGGGCGAACGACGATGAGGTGTATTGCATGCTGGGGGCAGGCGCGCCGTACCCGCAGTCCCATGTGGGGGAACTGGTGACTTGCTTATTGGAAAGCAGCCTTTTCCGCAAGAAATACACGGCAAGGACCACCAACAGGAAAATCCCGCAGACCATGGAAATTCCCGTAAGGCTTCCGGTGAACCGTGAAATGGCTGCCGCTGCGTCTGCTGAAGGAATGGAGGCCACGGCGGCAACCGGACCGGCAAGCAGGGGAGCAAAAAGCCAGAACCCGAACCCGATGACAAAGCAGAGGCCGCACAGCACATACATGGGGACCTTCATGAGCATGCCGGCCTCGTGGCGGGCGGAAACGGAGGTTCGTGGTTCGCCGAGGAAAACAGTGCCAAAAGCTTTTGTAAAGCATGCGACCGCAAGCCCGCCGATAAGCGCAAGGCTGGCCATGATGACGGCGGCCAGCGCAAATACAGGAATATGCAACGAGCGAAGGCCGTAAAACCCCGCCACATACACAAAAAACTCCGAAACGAAACCGTTGAGCGGCGGCAATCCGCAAATGGCAATGGACCCTATGAAGAAACAGAATGCGGTTGAAGGCATTTTACGGATTATGCCGCCGAGCGAATCGAGGTGCGCGGTCCCGGTGGCATGCAGCACCGACCCGGCGCAAAGAAAAAGGAGCCCCTTGAACAGCGCGTGGTTTACAACATGGAGCAGGCCGCCGCAGAACCCCAAAATGGCAAGCAGGGGAATATCGTAACATACGCCGAGAACCCCGGCGCCGAGCCCGAAAGCGATAATGCCGATGTTTTCAACGCTGTGGTAGGCAAGAAGCCGCTTGAGGTCGTGCTGTCCGAGCGCGAGCAGAACGCCGAGGATACCCGAGACTGCGCCGATGATGACAAGGGTAACGCCCCACCAGGCTTGAAAATGGCCGAGAAAGGTGAGTGAGCGCAGGATACCGTAAATACCCATTTTGATCATGATGCCCGACATAAGCGCGGACATATGGCTTGGCGCGGCCGGATGCGCGCGCGGCAGCCACACATGGAAGGGCACAAACCCCGCCTTGGAACCGAACCCGATAAGGCCGGCTGCGAACAATATGCCGGACACAACCGGAGTAAAAACATGTTTGCCGAACGAACTGAATTCAAGCGAACCAGTGTGCAATCCGGCAAGCAGGAAAAACACCAGGAGAAACGCCGTGCCGATATGCGTGGCAATCAAATATATCCATGCCGCTTCCTGTGATTCCTTTTCCTCGTGTTTGTGCAGAACGCAGGCAAAGGAAGACAGCGACATGATTTCCCATGCAATGAGAAACAAAAGGCCGTTTGATGCGGAAACCACAAACGCCATGCTCGCCGCCAGCAAATTGTAGAAAAACCATGGTACGCCGCTGTTTCCGGCTTTACCGTCACCGGCCATGTATTCCACTGCATAAAGCGAACCGAGTGATGAAAGAATGAACAATGGTATGAGAAAAAAGGCCGAGAGCGCATCGATGGAAAGTGAAAATGAACCGAACGGCATTGCCCAGGCCGCCTGCCACGAAAGTGGCGATCCTGTAATAAGTATCCGGAATGCAAAGCAGAGACCGATAATAGCGCCCGTTATGGCGCTTCCCGCACCCAGCACCGCTTGCAACCGGGGCCTTGATGAAAAAGGCAGGGCAATGGTTGCCGCCGCAACGGGAAATAGGAGGCTGAGGATAAAAAGATTCATGATTGTAATAGGGCGTTATTTCTTCGCGGTACCGGTTGTTTTTAAAGGAATGTTTTTTTCGACTTCACGGATGCACGACAGGATCTTTGCAGGGTCATGGGTCGGCGTCAGGATGTTTCTTACAGCATGGTTCTGGAGTACATATGAAAGTCGCGCCAGAAGATGGAGATGGACGCGCGCCGTGGGACTAATCATGGTGAACATCGTGGTCACTTTTTTCCCGTCGAGCGCACTGAAATCAATGGGGGTTTCAAGGAAACACAGCAGGATGGACGGCCCCTTGATATTGAGCACAATGGGATTTCGGACATGCGGGATTGCTATGCCGTTTCCTACGGCGGTTGAACCGAGGGATTCGCGGGCCATAAGGCCTTTAAAGATAAGTTCCTTGTCCGATGCGCCGATGCCCGGGATAAGGAGCACCACCTTTTGCAGGACTTCCGGTTTTGTCCGGCATCCTACAACGGGATACACGCCGCCGTTGTCAAGAGCGTCGGCAAGAAAAGGAAGCTGGCCGTCGGCAGTGTCTTTTCCAAAAAAATCAGGCGAAATATCTATGGAACGCGCAATGGCCCATTCCAGCAATTCGGCCCTGTTGAAATAACATGTTTTATTAAGGCGGTAAAAAGGGATATCGTTCCGTTTTATGAAGCGGTAGAGTGTTTTTTCCGGGAGTTTGAGGAGGGCCGAGGCATCGCGGACTGTCAATTGCATTGCAAAAGAACGCTTTCTTGTATTAAAAAAAAGAGCATTAATATACATGATTTTACGGGTCATTCCAAAAGAAGGATCGAGAAGGGCTCTGCTTTCCTTGAAAAAGCACGGCGGCCATATTGATGCCGTGCGTGAAGCAATTCTACCGGCAATTAAGAGGGCGGAGACGGACTCGGTTGATGATGTCGCGAAGGCGAATGTGAGGATGACAGTGGAACGGTTGAAGAAAACAGGACCGTTTCTGACTGATGCTGCGGCAAAGGGTGACCTTGAAATTGTTACAGCGTTTTATGATTTGAAGAGCGGGATGGTTGAGCTTCTGTAGTTTGCCACAATCAGGTTAAATTACGGGATTGTCCGGTAGTCTATAGCCATCACAGTTGTTCAAGCATTTTCAATTCTCCTCCTTGCGCATAATACGTACGAGATGATATATTAATATCGTACGACCTTTTAAGGAGGAATACGATGGCACTTTCCGCATCGGCACTTCGTCAGGATCTCTACAAAAGACTCGATAATGTCCTTAGAACTGGAATCCCTTTGGAAATCAAGCGCCGGAAAGGGAGGCTGCGCATTATACCCGTCCAGAAAAAAAGCAAATTGAACAACCTCAAAAAACGCAATATCATTAAATGCGATCCCGAGGAACTTGTTCATATCGATTGGTCAAAGGAGTGGCGCCCTTGATATATCTCGACACCCATGTGGTGGTGTGGCTCTATTCCGGACACATCGATAAACTCACACCCCGCGTGGTGAATGCAATAGAGAATGAAGAACTGCTTGTTTCTCCCATGGTTTCCCTTGAACTGCAATACCTTTTTGAAACAAAACGGATCGCTCAACAAGCGGACAAGATCATTGCGGAAATGGTAAAAAAGACAGGACTGTCCATTTGCGACCAGTCGTTTGATGAAATAATCGGGGTAGCGAACAGGTTCCACTGGACACGGGACCCGTTCGACAGGATCATCACCGCCAGCGCATCTCTGCAAAAACGTTCGTTGGTAACAAAGGATTCGTCGATATTATCGCACTATAAGTGGGCATTTTGGAATTAAGAATTATTTGCCATTTCTTTAGAAACCGCTCGTCGAGTAGGCTGCGAAGCAGACGTATCGAGATGGGACCGATTTGTTATTCAAATTTTATGTATCGGAAACACCGTCTTCTTTATATACTCCACCACCGCATCCGCTTCCTTCGCATTTCTCTCCCTGTCGTCGCCCGTCACGTAAATCTTCATGTCCCGCAGGCCCGCGTTCCATTCGGCGTTTCCCAGGAAAACGCCGCCCATGCCTATTGACATATCCGATTCAGGCTCTATGCCGCACAGCACGGTCCACAAAAGCGCCCAGCCGCGCGCCGTGTTTTCGGGGTTGTAGCCGCCGCCGCCAACCGCGAGGATCGGGACGCCCTGTTTCATGACAAGCGGGAGAATGTCCGCGAAGGCATTGTTGGTCATTTTGAAATGGGCGAGCGGATCGGTGGACAGCACGTCCATGCCGAGCTCAAGAACGATCACATCGGGTTTGTATGCCGAAAGCAGGGGCGGGACTATTTCATTGAACACCCGGCAGTAAAGCGCATCGTCGGTGCCGGCGGGAAGCGGCACGTTCACGTTGAAGCCGCGTCCGTGACCTTCGCCGATTTCGTCTTCATAACCGCCCCAGGGAAACAGGGTCTTGCCGCTTTCGTGGAGGGACACGGTAAATACGCGGCGGTCGCGGAAAAAAGCGGCCTGGGTGCCGTTGCCGTGGTGGACGTCAAGATCGAGGCAGAACACCTTCTTACCCGCATTTTTTAACGCCATGCAGCCGAGCACGACGTCGTTGACATAACAGAACCCTCCGGCCTTGTCCGCGAACGCGTGATGGTATCCGCCGGACGGATTGAATGCCATGCTTACGCCGGAGTTGAGAAGGAGGTTTGCGCCGGTGACCGTGCCGCCCGCGGCCAGTGCCGCGTAGGAATACAGTTCGTTGAAAATCGGGGTGTCGGGCGTGCCCAGGCCGGCAAAAAGGTCTGAAGCGTCAATGTTCCCGGATGAAACGCGTTTGAGACGCTCTATATAATCCGGAGTATGGAAACGGGCGATTTCTTCGTCGGAGAGCGAGTGCGGCGCGACTTCGGAGCGGTTGCCGCCGGCATAGGATCCTCCTGACACGAGGATCCCTTTTGTAAGGCCGGCGCGCTCCGTTTTAAAGGGGCACGTGTCCGGATAACGGTATTTTTCGATTTCGGCGGAATGGATGAATGCAAATCGTGTCTGATACATAGTTGTATTTAACTTATGCGATTGACCGCGTGTGGTGGAACTGTGCCATTAAGAAAATGAATTATGGCGACGCACAATGTATTTTTTATGGTTTTTCAAATGGTGTTGTCATGGGAATAATGTCACAAAACATGATAGAATATAAGAAAATTACAGGGTAAAAGGACCAGGAAAATGAGCTTTGCCAAACTTCTCACTCCGGCGTCGGTGGCGGTGGTCGGCGCTTCGACCAATCCCGAAAAGGTCGGGTATGCGGTACTGAACAATATCATTGCCGGAGGGTATGAGGGCGGCATTTACCCGGTCAATCCAAAGGCAAATGAGATACTCGGCAAGAAATGCTATAAAACGCTCTCGGAAATTCCAGGCGAAATTGACTGCGTGGTGATTGTTGTCCAGCGTGACCAGGTCGTGCCGATCATGATGGAGTGCGCCGAAAAGTCAATCATGGCGGTCATCATCATCACGGCCGGGTTTGCCGAGACAGGGGAGGAAGGGAAGAAACTCCAGCGTGAAATTTCGCAGATCGCGCGCCAGGCAGGCATGACCGTGCTCGGGCCCAACTGCCTCGGCATGATAAACCCTTTTCATCATCTCAATGCGTCCTTTGGCCAGCCCATGGGCGAGCCCGGCAATATCGCTTTTATTTCGCAGTCCGGCGCGCTCATCACCGCGATACAGGACATCGCGGCAAGCAGCCGCATAGGATTTTCACTTCTGGTATCAATGGGGAACAAGGCGGCGTTTGACGAAGTGCAGTTTATTGAAAACCTCCGGTACGACGACGATACAAAAGTCATCGCGGCTTATCTCGAAGACATTTCACGCGGACAGGATTTCATGCGGGTGGCAGAGCGCGTGGGCAAGCAGAAGCCTATCGTGATCCTCAAGGCGGGACGCACCCAGGCGGGCGCCCGCGCCGCGTCGTCGCACACAGGGAGCCTCGCAGGCGCAGACGCGGCCTACGACAGCGCCTTTGAGCGCACCGGTGTTATACGCGCCGACTCCATAGAACATCTTTTTGACGTGTCAACCGCGCTGGCGTCCCAACCGCTTCCCGAGGGTGACCGCATCGGCATCGTGACAAACGCGGGCGGCCCGGGCATTATGATGTCCGACGCGCTGGAAATGGCCGGATTGACAGTGGCGAAACTCGACGACGATACCATAGCAAAGCTCCGCAACCTGCTGCCCGACGCTGCGTCCGTGCGCAATCCCGTTGACGTGCTTGGCGATGCAAACGGCACAAGGTACGGCAGCGCGATAGACATCATGCTTGCAAGCGGGTCCATAGACGGCCTCGTGGTGATCCTCACACCGCAAAAAATGACCGACGATGCAGGAACCGCGCAAGAGGTAGTGCGGGTTTCGAAGCAATACAAAAAGCCGGTGCTAACGTGCTTCATGGGGGCCGACATCGTATCGAAAGGGGTGGCAATACTCCGCGAGAACAAAGTTCCGCAATACCCAATCCCGGAGCGGGCAGCGAAAACGATGCAGGAGATGGTGGAATATGCGAGGTACAAAGTGCGGCAGCTCCGCATGGTGGAGCGTTTCGCGGTGAACAGGAACCCCGTTATCAAGCTTCTGCGCTCATACCGGTACAGAAAAGCCTACGAGATAGGCGAGTTCGACGCCAAGGCCATCATGAAGGCGTACAATTTCGATGTTCCCAAAGGCGTTCTGGCCACAACGGCGGCCGAGGCCGTGCGCTTTGCCAACGAAGCGGGTTTCCCGCTCGCTATGAAGATCTCCAGTCCGGATATTCTTCACAAATCGGACGTTGGCGGCGTGCGCATCGGGCTTTCGAGCGCCGCGGCCGTGGAAGACGCCTTTGAGCTCATGATGCTCCGCATCAAACGCAAGATGCCGAACGCCGACATACGCGGCGTACTGCTCGAAAAAATGGCCATTGGCGGCAAGGAGGTTATCCTGGGAATGAAACGCGATCCTCAGTTCGGCCCCATGCTCATGTTCGGCCTTGGCGGCATCTTCGTGGAAGTGCTCAAGGACGTCACGTTCGGCCTTGCGCCCGTCACCGCGGAGGAATGCCGCAGCATGATCGAATCGGTCAAGACCTACCGCCTTCTCAAGGGCGTGCGCGGAGAAAAGCCCGTTGACATCGACGCGATCGTTCTGAACCTGCAGAGACTGTCGCAGCTTGTCATGGACTTTCCGGAAATCGAGGAAGTCGACATCAACCCGCTCAAGGCGGGGCAGGAGGGCGACGGTGCCGTGGTGGTGGACGCGAGGATCATTCTGATAAAGGAGTCGGCAAAAAATGAATGACTGGAAGGAACGGTACAAAAGTAAATTGACAACGGCGAACGTCGCCGTGAGCAGGATACGGCCCGGAGCGCGCATCTTTATCGGCACGGGCTGCGGCCAGCCCCAGCTGCTTGTTGCCGAGCTGGTGTCGGGCACCAACGATATCGTGGATGCCGAAATCTACCACCTGCTTACGCAGGGCGAGGCGCCCTACATCAGCGAGGAATACAGCAAGAAATTCCGCACGTGCAGCTTTTTCCTCGCTCCCAACGTTCGCGAGGGCATCGTGAGCGGCCGCGGCGACTATGTCCCGATATTCCTTTCCGAAATACCGGCGCTATTCAAGATGGGGAAAATCCCGCTCGACGTCGCTCTCATCCAGACCAGCCCGCCCGACAAGAACGGCAATATGAGCCTCGGCATATCGGTTGACATCGTGAAGGCGGCGGCCGAAAACAGCCTCATGGTGATCGCTGAAGTCAACGAGAAGATGCCGCGCACCTACGGCGATTCATTTATACCGGCCGACCTCGTGGACGCCATGGTGATAAGCGACCGCGACATTCTCGAATACAGCCTCCCGGAATCCGACGCCACCACCGACGCCATTGCCCGCAACGTGGCCTCGCTCGTGGAGGACGGCTCCACCGTGGAAGTGGGCATCGGCAACATTCCGCAGGCCGTGCTCAAGTATCTGGGCGAGAAAAATGACATCGGGATCCACACGGAAATGTTCAACGACGCGATCATCCCCCTTGTTGACAAGGGGGTCATCAACGGGAGCCACAAGAGCATCAACAGGGGAAGGGTCACGGCGAGCTTCTGCCTGGGGACCAGGAAGCTGTACGACTATATCCACGAAAACACGATTTTCGAGTTCCGGCCTTCCGAATACGTCAACGACCCGTTCGTCATCGCGCAGCACAACAAGATGGTGGCCATCAACGTCGCGCTCGAGGTGGACATGACCGGCCAGGTGTGCTCCGATTCCATCGGGTTCAACTTTTACAGCGGTGTGGGCGGTCAGGTCGATTTCAACCGCGGCGCCGTGCGCGCCAAGGATGGGAAGGCGATAATTGCCCTTCCGTCAACGGCCAAGAACTGGACCAAGTCGCGCATCGTCCCGCGCCTCACCGAGGGCGCCGGCGTGGTGCTCACGCGGGCCGACGTGCATTACGTGGTCACCGAATACGGCATCGCCGAGCTTTTTGGCAAGAACATCCGCGAGCGCGTGCTCGCGCTCGCCCAGGTGGCGCACCCGGATTACCGCAATGAAATCCTCAAAGAGGCCAAAGCGCGCAATTACATTTACGCGCACCAGAAAGAGCTGGCATCGACAGGGGCGCCCAAGCCGGGCGAATATGAGGTTGTCAAGCCGCTTGCCGACGGCACGCAGCTCTTTTTCAGGCCCATTAGGCCCACCGACGACAAACTGTTCCGCGACATGTGCTATGCACTGTCCGAGCGCTCGATCGCGTTCAGGTTTTTCAAGCCCATCAAGGCTTTTCCGCACCGCTTCATCCAGGATTTCACGAGCTGCGATTTTTCGAAGGACATGGTGATCGTGGGCCTTGTGCAGGACATGGGCGGCGAGCAGATGGTGGGGCTGGGCAGTTTCCATCTCAACAAGGCCACCAACAAGGCAGAGGTTTCGTTTCTCGTGCGTGATGAATGGCAGGCAAAAGGGATCGGCACGGATTTGCTGGACCAGCTCACCGACATTGCGAAAAAACGCGGTGTGCTCGGGTTTGACGCAGAGGTACTTGCCCAGAACCAGCCCATGCTTGCCGTGTTTTTCAATTCAGGGTTCAAGGTCTCCACCAAGAAACTGGAAGACATGTACCATATTTCCTATAATTTCAAGGAAGTCTGAACGAGTTGAAAGTTGACAGTTGGAAGTTGAAAGCAGCCGGATTTCTGTTTTATTCTCCACCAAGGTGTCGGATGGAATTATGATGAAAACCTTCTGGCTCTGTTTTGTTCCTCTATTCGTGGCTGTTGACGCCATCGGCGTGCTGCCGCTGTTCATGAACCTCACGGACGGAGTGGACCAGCGGCGGGTCCGAAAAATCGTGCTCCAGGGCATGGTCACCGCGCTCGTTGTGGCCATCGTCTTTGTCGCGATAGGCGAGCTCCTCCTCAAGTTTCTCGGGATCACTGTTGCCGATTTCATGGTCGCGGGCGGCGCGCTTCTCTTCGCGCTGTCGCTGTCCGACCTGCTTGCGGTTGAAAAACACCACAAAAAAATGGACGTCCAGAGCCTTGGCGCGGTGCCCGTGGGCGTGCCGCTCATCGTGGGGCCCGCGGTGCTCACCACCTCGCTTCTTCTTTTACGTCAATATGGTCTTGCTCCCACCGTCACGGCCGTTGTGCTTAACGTGGTCATGGCGGGCGTTGTGCTGTGGTTCTCGCAGGCAATCATCCTTGTTATGGGCAAGACGGGCGCAAAAACGGTATCCAAGCTCGCCAGTCTCCTTCTTGCCGCCATCGGAGTGATGATGGTGAGAAAAGGAATAATGTTGTTTTTAATAAAGTAATAAGTATTTGCTGGTGGGGGAAGTATCCCCCTGCCTTCAGACCGCGCAGATGCGCGGTCTTCCGTCACCCCCTCCTGGGTGCGGCCGGGTACCTGCAGTAGCAAGATTCATCCTTCCGCTGGGCGCACCCGCGAACGACAGCTAAAACGAAGACCGGAAAAAACGCCGAATGAAATTTGCCTGTATTTTTGACTGGGATGGAATCATAATAGATTCGTCAGAGCATCACATTGAAGGCTGGCGGAGGTTGGCTAAAGAAGAAAAATTAATATTTCCGGAGCAGCTTTTCAAACAGAGCTTCGGGATGAAAAACGAGGAGATCATACCTAACCTGTGGAAATGGACAGATGACATCAATGAGATCCGGCGTATCGATAAAAAAAAGGAAGGCATATACCGGGACATTATGAGGGAGAAGGGGATTACTTCTCTTCCTGGTGTGGAGGAACTTTTAAAAGAGCTTGACAGAAAAAAAATCCCCTGCGCAATCGGATCTTCCGCCCCGATGGCCAACATCACCACCGGATTGGACATTCTTGGTTTCCAACGGTATTTTAAAGCAATTGTCTCGGGTGAAGACGTGAAACTCGGCAAACCATCGCCGCAGATATTTCTAGAGGCATTAAAAAGACTGAATGGCAATCCAGATGAATGTGTGGTGTTTGAAGACGCAAAAGTCGGGGTGACAGCGGGAAAAGCGGCAGGGATGAAGGTGATAGCGGTCACGAATACTTATCCGGCGGAAGAATTAAAGGAAGCAGATTTGATTGTAGAAAGCCTTGAAAACATATCAGTCAAGATATTGCAAGAAATGTTTGGTTAACTTTAAAAGTATGTTGGAAGTTTAAAGTTGGAAGTTGAAAGTAAATCTCGGTATTTGATAACTATGTCCGCGGGTGCCCCTTGTCAATGTAGATTGAATCTTGCCGCAGGTGCTACCCCGGGGACACCCAGGAGGGGGTAGCGGAGTATTCAGCTGTCCCGCCTTGCGGGACGCGGAAGACGAAGCGAGGGGGATACTTCCCCCCATAAATAAAATTTTTATTATGGAAACCTCATCCCAAATCTCCCAACGCCTTTTCTCCCGGACAACCCACGGTATAAAGCTCGGCTTAGAGCGCATGCAGACCGCTTCACAGCGGCTTGACAATCCGCAGAACGCATACAAATCCATCCATGTCGCAGGCACCAACGGCAAAGGCTCGGTCTGCGCCTATCTGGAATCGTGCCTGCGGCGACTCGGGTTTACAACAGGGCTGTTCACCTCGCCGCATATCGTTGATTTCGAGGAGCGCTTCATCATCAACGGTGCGCCGGTTTCGGGTGAAAAATGGGCCGGCGTCTACCGCGACCTGGAGCAGGTGATACTTGAGCTCGATCTCACCTTTTTTGAGGCGGCGACCCTTATCGCGTTTGAACTTTTCAAGCGGGAAAACGTGGAGTGGGCTATTTTTGAAACCGGGCTCGGCGGCAGGCTCGACGCCACGAACATCCTGCGGCCCAAGGTGAGCGTCATCACCAGGGTGGCCATGGACCATATGGACTTTCTTGGCAGCGATCTGGCCTCCATTGCAAAGGAAAAGCTCGGGATTGTCAAGCATGGCGTTCCGGTCGTGATGGCGGAGCCGCAGGAACCCGAGGTACGGAAGCTTGCTCTTGCATGGTGTTTGCAAAACGGATGCAGGTGCGAGTTTGTTTCCGACCTCATGGCGCAGGATATGGACGCATCCGGACCCGGTGAATCGTTCACCTGGCATGACCGGAAATTCGACCTGCCTCTAACCGGCAGATATCAGGTCAGGAATGCGCTGGTTGCTGTCCGCACGCTCAACACCGCCGGTTTCAAAGACCTTGCTGTCATTGCAGAAGGTATCGGTTCCACTGTATTGCCCGGGCGTTTTCAGGTTTTGCGGATCAGAGGAAAAACAATCGTTTTTGACGTGGGGCACAATCCTGATGCCGCGCAATCATTTGCCGAAACGCTTGCGGCGGTATTTACAAACGCGGCACCATGCCTGGTGATTGGAATAATGAAAGACAAGGACGCTGCGGGGATTTTCGAACAGTACTGTAAAAAGGCGTCGAAGATAATATTGACAAGGCCGAATGTTGAGAGAAGCGCAATGACCGGGGAATTGCGGACAAAAATACCGGCGTGGTTTAACGGGGATGTTTTTGAGATTGATTGCGTCGGCGACGCGGTTGATGCCGCGCTTGCGTCGGAATGCGATGTCATCTGCATTGCGGGGTCGTTTTATACAGTGGGCGAGGGGATGATAAAGCTTGGTGTGGCGCCCTATCCGCGATAAAGATTACAATTGTCTATTATCAAGCTTCAATATGTTCCTGTGTTTATTAATATTGACGGATTACGAAAATGAAATACCCCGGACTTGTTGTTTGTGATGCGGCAGGCAGCCTGATTGAGGTGCCCGAATTTGCCATGGTTGCCGCCGCGGCAGGGGCCCTGTTTGTGCCGGAAGTGGAGAGTATTGTCCCTTTACCGAAGGAAAGCGTTTTTTACCTGCTGCCGGGCCGGCATGCCGTGGGTTACGATCCGGCAAAGAAACGATTCATTACCGTCAAAGAATATGGCGGGAAACAGGTATTTGCCGCAGCGGCGCATCTGCCGCCCGGGTATGTCCAGACCGGTTTCAGCGCCTATCGGGAAACCGGCAGCGCGCCCCGGCTTCCCCTGTTCAGTTATACCGCGGTTGGGTGGAATTCCGGTCGTTTCTGTGCCGCGGCAAACCGGGTGGATACGCAAAAAAGGCACGAGATCACCGATGAGGTGTTTGAAACCGTAAGGAAGCGCGCCGGCACCATGATACGCCGGCATCCCGGCAACAGACTGGTGAGGCATCTCGTTGACAATTGCGTTTTAACCTACCGGTGCCCCAATGCATGCAACTTTGTTCTTGGCAGATGGGAATGCCCGGTGCCGGTGAGCCCGGCATGCAACGCGAGTTGCGTCGGGTGCATATCGGCGCAGCCGGAAGCGTCCTGTGTCCCGCCGACACAGCACCGCATCGGTTTCACCCCGGCGCTGCGGGACATCGTCGGGTATGTGGTGCCCCACCTCGAAAAAGCGGCGCGTCCCATCGCCAGTTTCGGGCAAGGGTGCGAGGGTGAACCGCTTTTGCGGGCCGCGCTTATCGAAGAAGCGATACACGAAATAAGGAACAAAACCCGCCGGGGCGTGCTTAACCTGAATACAAACGCGAGTCTGCCGCGTGCGGTGGAACGCTTGTGCAAAGCCGGGCTTAACAGCATGCGCGTGAGCCTCAATTCCGCCCAGGCACATTTTTACCATGCCTATTACAGGCCGGCGGGATACTCGTTTGACGATGTTTGCGAATCCTTAAGCATCGCAAAGAGGCACGGCCTGTGGGTCTCGCTGAACTACCTGGTTTTTCCGGGTTTCACCGATCACCGCGCCGAAACCGTCGCATTAAAGAAACTGCTAAGAAGGTTTGCAATAGATATGATACAAACGCGGAACCTCAACATCGATCCGCAGTGGTATTGCACCGAACTCGGATTGGAGAACCTTCGCGGAAAGCGGACCGGGATGGTTGGATGGGTCGGGGAAATCAAATCCGCGTTTCCTGATGTGAAGATCGGTTATTTCAATCCTGACCGTGTACGAAACCCCGGGAAGCGGGGTTGACAATATTCCATCCAATATCTATTTTTCTATTTGGCTTTCAACCCAATAACCACAAATCTCACCAAAGGACGTTCCTTGAAAAACATCGGATTGCTTGTGTGCGGCATGGCCAGCATAGTGGCCCTTCTTTTAAATTGTACCGTCATGACCGATAGTCCAACTGCTCCCCATACCAGCAGTACAACGCTCACCGTGATCAACAATTCATCAACTACCATTGGGTGGGTGTATATGTCGACAAGCTCGTCATCACTGGGAAACGATCAATTGGGAAGTTCGACGACGATTTCGGCCGGATCCAGCTTCGCCATCACCAGTATTACGCCCGGATACTACTATGTAAAAGCCGTACATTTGAATACTCATGATACGGCTTCAACGAGCATGGCTTTTGTTGGGGGCCACACGTATACATGGACGCTCACCGACAATGACTTTACCGGGGGAAGCAGTTCAACCAATGCCACGCTCACGGTTGTCAACAATTCGTCAACGACAGTCGGTTGGGTATACATGTCGGCAAGTTCGTCATCGCTGGGAACCGATCAGTTGGGAAGCTCGACGACGATTTCGGCCGGGTCCAGCTTCGCCATCACCGGGATTACGCCCGGATACTACTATGTAAAGGCCGTGCATTTGAACACGCACGATACGGCCTCGATGAGCATGACTTTTGCGGCAGGCAATACCTATACGTGGACGCTCACCGACAATAACTTCGGCGGCAGCGCCAGCGGCCTCAAGGTCATCAACAACTCGTCATATACCATCGACTACGTGTATCTTTCGTCAATCAACACCTCATGGGGAAGCGATTGGCTGGGCAGCAACACCATATCATCAGGCTACTACTACATCATTCCCAACGTACCCACCGGCTATGTAAACTCCAAGATCGTTACCGCCGTTGCAGGCAGGTACGCGCTGCACATGCTTTACATTTACGGCAATGGCTCGGACTCGATCATGGTTACCGACAGCGACTTTCCAAGCTCTCCGCACGGAAGCCTGAAAATCGTCAACAATTGGTCGTCTTCGATTTATTACCTTTATTACAGGCTCTCGGGCACCACCGCCTGGAGCACCGACCAGCTTGGAATATCAACGATTATTTCCGGCGGGCAGTACCAGTTGAACCTGATGTCGCCCGGAACGTACGATCTTCTCGTCGAGTCGTCGGGCCACACTTATTCCGCAGAGCTTGACAATCAGATAATCACCGCGGCGCAACTGCTGACCTGGACGGTCCCCGCGTTGTATTAACCCGCGAGAACGCATGTGCTTTTGACAATAAGCCCCAGCATACCGGCAGGGGCTTATTTTATATGCGGGAATCTTTTAAAGGCACGAAGTTGTTTTGAGAATGTTATGGATGGTATCCCGCAAAAAAGCTTTGTATTGTCAGCAATTGCCATCATGCTTCTGCTCCTGTTGCCGAACAATGGAAACGCCGCAAAGATTTTTATTCTTGCCGGCCAGTCGAACATGGAAGGCCTGGGGCTTGTTTCCGGCCTTTCGCCTGTCTCGCAGTATGTATTCCCAAAAGTGAAGATGTACAGCTCGGTGTGGGGACTTCCGGCTTTTTCCTATTATCCCGTTCTCAGGCCGGGAAACCCTGTCCCGGATTCAACCACCTTTGGCCCGGAAATCGGCATTGCGCAGGTCCTTACCGCTGCGTATCCGCAAGACAGTTTTATTTTCATCAAGGCGGCCTGGGGAGCCACAAGCCTTAACGACGACTGGCTCCACGGCCAGGCCTACACCTGGTTCCGGGGCATTGTGGGCCTGGCCCTTGACTCAATAGGAACTCCGGCCAGGGATTCGATCGCCGGCATGTTATGGATGCAGGGCGAACAGGACGCGTGCTTCGACACCATGGCGGCGCGGTATGCGGCCAACCTCAAGACATTTGTGGTTGATGAAATAAGAAAAGATTTCGGTCTGCCTTCAATGCCTTTTGTGTATGGGAAGATAAAGAACGATACCGTCTCGTACGGCGTGTACGGCTGGCCCTATGGAAACATGGTCCAGATGGAGCAGTACAGGGCGCAATCCATGATCCCCTGTGTCCGCTGTACCGACGGCAGCGCAGACAGCAATGCCACACGATGGAACATTCTGCCCGACGACCCCGCCTATGTATCAAGCTTTAACTGGCGGCATTACGACACGCATGGCGTGTTTGTTGTCGGGAAAGCCCTTGGCGCCGCAATGGTCCAGCTCCTCAACGGAGACACTGCGGTCCCGGGGTGCGGCAAACCCGCGGAATCCGGTGTCGTGACCGCGCCTTTGACATCAGCGAAACGTACGCTTGCAGCTCCACACCCTCTGGTTGGTATGCCCGTTGGCGGACGCGAAGGTTCATGCTATGTAAACTGCAAAGGACAAAAACTGGTATTATATAGAAAAAACAGGGGTGCTTTCGGGTATTTTGCGAGAACAGGGGGCAATGACCGGGTTGTTCCTTAGCCTTACATATCAAGCTGCCGCCGCCGCACTGCTTGACTAATTCTTGATTGGGTTTCAGATTTGACAATAATGAGCGGAAACGCCTATATTCTTTAAAGACAATTCCACCATATAACACATATTGAAAGGGGAGGGAAAATGAGAAAGCTTTGGATTGTGTATCTGTCGGTGATGTTCGTGTTCAGCGGCCTTTATGCCGATGTGGTGAACAAGGATGAGATCAAAAAAGTCAAAAAGATCGCCGTCATCAGTTTTTATTCCACCAAGAAAATCATGTGCTGGGAACCGAAGAGAGGATCCACGAACGTCAATGACTACATGGTGAAGGACCCGGCCCAGTCCGATGCGCCGGCCGGATGGAAAGGCGTCAAACAATCCGAAACCGATCTTAACGCTCTCTGCCAGACAGCTTTGGCAATCTATCAGGACAGCCTCGCAAAGGCAGGGTACTGGGAAGTAGTCCCGTTTGATAAAATAAAGGACAATGCGGCATACAAGACGCCGGTCGAAGTTACGGAAGTTCATGAAAACCTGAGCATGACCATGATGAGGTCGGTCGGAAAAGGCGGGAAATCATCCGGTGCTCCTACTCCTGAGCCGAAAAGAATGAGCGAGGCGGAATATAAGGTCTTATATAGGGTAGCCGAGGGAATGCGGTGTCTTCCCGCAGATATGTTCCGGGAAGCCGGGACAACACGTTTCGGAGGCAACGATCCCTATCAAAATGAAAAAAAAGCCCTTGGGGATATCTGCAAAGGCCTGGGCATTGACGGAGTGGCAATCATTTCCTTCAACCCGATGTTCAAATACGGATCATGGGCGCGGTTGAAGGTGGGCGAATATGTCAAGGCGAGTCCCCGGGTCCGCGCAACCTTTGTTGTGTTGGGCAGCGACGGAAAAGTGGCCGCCGAAACCGGCGAAATCGTCAATAAGCTTGGCTGGGACTACGAAGGCCCAACGGTCAACATGATCAAAAGCGACGAATTGATGCTTGCCGACAAGGACATGAAAGACGGCTTTGCCGCCACGATCCAGGAATCGGCCGGCAGACTCAAGGAAATTCTGTCAAAGGAATTTTCAAAAATAAAATAGGTTGTTAGAGGATCTTCGTCATTTGTCTTGATGCGCCCCGTTTCGAAGCCCTTTATTATTCATGGGGCATGAGGAACGGGGCGCATTTTAGTAGGTGTCGCAAAGGAGTTAATTCCGTGTCCGAATTTCCTGCTTTCCCCGCATGATATTTCATCAGGCTTCGGCGGACTTAGAACGTAAGATGGAGAGTTACACTTCCCGGCGTCGAGGTGGTCGCCGTCGCCATGGTCCCCGGCAAAAGAGCATCAAGAGTTCCGTGGATAGTATACATGGTCACTGTTGTCGTACCATTGCTGATTCCATCAACAGGGGTTACTGTTGAAAGAGTAAGTGAATAAGTGCCGCCGGTCGAATCCGCCGCGCCTCCATTACAGTTCTGGTTATTGCTCACGGCAAAGGTCCCCGTGGTTGATGGTGCTGCGGTAATGGAAAATACGATGGCCCCGCAGGTCGCGGAGCTCTTCTCGGTGTAGATTCCTGCAAGGGGAGCCTGGAAGAACCCGAGTGATGAAATAATGGATGCGCTCGAAATTGTTGATGGGGAAGTGATAGTAATTTGGTTTTTCGTTGAAGTGTTCGAATAGGACGCGGAGAGTGACAATACTCCTTGAACAGTGCCGATATTTCCGCTGACTCCCTCGACCCAGATATCCCCCGCTGTTACATGGCCGATGACGGATCCGGAGATGGTGCCGGTCACGGTACTCTGATAATTGCTGGAATTATTTACAGAATTAGGGTCCCAGCAACTGGTCAGGACCAAGGTGAGCGTAATAATGAATGCCAGAAACTTTTTCATAAGGTGCCGCTTTCAGGGGATGATGCTTTCAGAGCGATCGCAATGGCCGTAGTGGCTTTTTCTTGACTATTATTTCCGAATTATGTCTTTTCCGAATAAGTTCTTTCTGATTTTATTGTTTTCCGAACATTTTTTGTTTAAAATGGAAGCCATTAATCATATCATTAACAGCTATTTCAGGATGATGATAACGAGTTCGATTAATAGATGTTTTGGTTTGAATGGCAAGCTGAGGGCAAAAATGAATACAAGAAAGACATTCCTGGCACTTATGCCGCCATTCCGGTTTCTTATTTACGATTTTAATATTATTCACAGGACATACTTTTTCGCATATACCACATGAATTACATGATTCAGTTGTAAAAAAGCTTTTGTCGCTCTCATTGACGCGTTTTTGCCAAAAACTATTAACAATTTTTGAAATAAAGCCCCATTTATCTGGTTTGACTTCTGTAATACAGGATAATATTTTATTTGCAATATTCTCTATTTTGATTTTTGATTCAACTAATTTCTTTAATTGTTCTTCTTCCTTATAATCAATCATTTTTATATAATTCCCAGGCATAGAAATTAAATACCCGCCGATTAATGTTTTTCCTTTCTGAGCCAATATTTTGTTTATCTTGCTAGTTGAACAATTGCCTTTGTGGGCATTTCCTAAGGTATTTATATACAAAACAAAATCAACTGATGTAAGATCAATTTTACGAATAAAATCTTCAACAATTTTCGGTAATCCCCGAAAATATACGGGAAAAACAAAAACGACTCTCTCAGCATTTGATTTTATAATTGGATGGTGAATAATATTACTGATTGCAATTAACTTTGAATTTCCTATTTTTTCAGTTAATTTCTTTGCAACAAAAAGTGAATTACCAGTGCCTGAGAAAAAATATATTTCTGTCTTCATTGCTTACTTCTCCATTATATAACAAGCTTGCCACCATATGACATATAACTTACCATTTAATATTCTTGTTTTTATTTCATGCACTAACGAGGCTGTAGGAAAAGTCAAAATGCGCCAAAAAAGTGGCGATTTTGAACGAATTTAACCGCCCATTTGTCAAGAAAAGGGCTTTTTCTACAGGCTCAACGGTGGAGCTAATATGCCTGACTACGACCGCATTTTACCTTTGCAAACCACGTAATCTTGTGTAAAGAACCAACCACCCGCACGCCAAAGCTGTTTGCAAAGGTGGAAGGTTATGATTAAGCGACGTGTTATGCTTTCTTTGATCGTATTATTTAGCAATTGAATAAGTTACGTAAACACTATTTGTTATATCAATTGTTCCAATATTAATTGTGAATAGTTCTTTTAACGCGCTGTTTACTTTTGTTGAACCAGCAATGGCACCACTCTTTACAAATTTTGGCTCTGGTATAGCTGTTATATCAACAAATACATTTTCGTAAGAAAATGATTTAGGATCCACATATGTCTTTAATACTTTACAACCGGTTCTTACCCGTTTTCCTTCTATGAACTCATAATTATCTGAAACAGTTAATTTGTCACTTTTTATATCCTGACTTTTTATTTTGTACTTTGCAATTATTTCATTTAACTTTAATGTTGCAGATTTGCAATTTAGAATAGCACTATCCACATCATTTGAGATTGAGGATGCACCAATAAAAAATGTTGCAATATCTGGAACGACTGTTATTTTTGCATTTCCTTGAATATTAATTACATTTTCTTGGTAAGTACTAAATCCACCAAAAGACGTAGCTACTAAAACAAGCAAGACCGCAAGCATTTTCATTTCAGGTCTCCTTTTTTAATTGTTTTGAATTTTAAGCATAACAGGTATTAGTTTGCAAACGACATTTCTAATAACGTCGTCAGACGACATAATTTTCAACTATCCTGATTGGCGCATCCGTTTTATCGGTTAAGCAGGCTGTCAAATTCTGATCCTGGTTCAAACCCTTCCGGGCGGACTATTCCTCCACTTTGCAAAAACTACGTATTCCATCCTCGAAAAGCAAGCAATGAATTCCGTGCCGGATTTTCCCCCTTTCCAAGGGGGAGCGGCTTTTTAGCCGCGGGGGTTGTTACAACAAGCATTTTCCCTGGCGGGTTTTAGGGCCGGCCAGGCCCTACCTGTTTTATATTTATTTTTTGTTTAAAAAGTTATATTAAGACTTGAATTTACTATAATTTTCGGCATTTTGCCCGATTTCTCCATGTTTTTCCCCTAAACAATTCATAATTATTGTATTTTTTAAAAATGAGAGTTTCCTCATAGCCTTGTAAAGTGAGAATGGAAAAATCTTCCGGAGCCTGGGCTCTTTGATTTACACAACTCTCCTTAACCCTGCTTTTGACGTCATATACGACATCGCCGAGCTCAAACCCGGCGTCACCATGACCGATGTGCCCGCGCGGCTGTATCCTGCGGGAAAGGGAATCAATGTCGCGTCCGTAATCAAAACCCTGGGCGAGGACGTGACGGTCGTTGGCATTGTACCCGAATACAGCAATAAACAGTTTACGGAATATCTTAAACACCTGGGTATCGGATCGCGTTTTTTCAGCGTCAAAGGCAGCGCGCGGATTAATGCCACGATCCTCGAAAGCGCGACAGGCGGGACAACGCATATCAGCAGCGCGGGCGCACCGCTCACGACGCGCATGCAGGACGAGGCGCTGCATTTCATACGCTCGTACATGTCTGAAGGCGATATATGGGCGTTTTCGGGCAGCCTGCCGCGCGGTTTTGAAATTGATTCGTACAGGAAACTCGTGCGGTTCTGCAGGGAAAAGGGCTGCGGGACAATGCTTGACAGCAGGGGAGACGCGCTCAAGGTCGGCATGCGCGCCAAACCGGCCATGATAAAGCCCAACCTCACCGAGCTCGAGCAGTTTTTCGGCGAGCAGATACAGGGCGTGCACCATATCGCGCTCAAGGGGAAGCGGCTGGCCGATATGGGCATAGAGTATGTTTTTATATCGCTCGGCTCCGACGGCATGATTGCGATCCACGAAAACGACTGTCTGCTGTGCAGCGCCCCTTCCGTAAAAGCAATTGACCAGGTGGGAACGGGCGACGCGCTCGTGGGCGGCCTGCTGGTGGGCTATGCGAGAAAATTTTCTTTTTCCGAAATGTGCCGCATGGCGATTGCCTGCGGCGCTTCAAAGGCAATGCATCGCGGGCCGGGAAGCATCACCCGCGATGAAGTGTGGCAACTCATGGAGGAAGTGAAAGTGAGATCAATATGAAAGGTTATTCCGAAACGAAACGCGTTCTGGTGACCGGCGGCGCAGGGTTTCTCGGTTCCCACCTATGCGACAGGCTCGTGAAAGAGGGCAACGACGTGGTGTGTCTCGATAATTACTTTACGGGACGCAAGAAAAACATCGAGCACCTTATCGGCCTCAAGAACTTTGAGCTGTTGCGGCACGACGTTACCATCCCGATGTTCCTGGAGGTGGACGAGATTTACAACCTGGCATGCCCGGCCTCGCCGGTGCATTACCAGTACAATCCCGTCAAGACGCTCAAGACGAGCGTGCTCGGCGCCATCAACATGCTGGGGCTTGCCAAGCGGGTGAAGGCGCGGGTCCTGCAGGCATCCACGTCGGAAGTGTACGGCGACCCTAACGTGCACCCGCAGCGCGAAGACTATTGGGGCCATGTCAATCCCATCGGCCTGCGCTCGTGCTACGACGAGGGCAAGCGCGTGGCCGAAACGCTGTTTTTCGATTACCACCGGCAGAACAAAGTTGACATACGCGTCATGCGCATTTTCAACACCTACGGCCCGCGCATGCATCCCCATGACGGCAGGGTGGTGTCGAATTTCATCATGCAGGCGCTGCGCGGAGAAAAGCTCACGCTGTACGGCAAGGGCGACCAGACGCGTTCCTTCTGCTACGTTGACGACCTTATTGACGGCATGATGCGGCTGATGGAACAGGAAGACATCATCGGGCCGGTGAACATAGGCAATCCGGGCGAATTCACCATCAGGGAACTTGCCGAGCAGGTGATAAAGCTCACCGGCAGCAAATCGGGCATCGTTTACAAACCGCTGCCGTCTGACGATCCCCGGCAGCGGTGCCCGGACATCAGGCTTGCAAAGAAAAAACTACATTGGCAGCCGAAAGTCAAGCTGGCCGACGGGTTGAAAAAGACGATTGAGTATTTCAGAACGACGATATAAAGTACAGCAGCCAGCGGTCAGCAATCAGCTTTATTTTTGATTTCTTTGCGTCCTTTGCGCCTTTGCGGTGAAGTTATTTATCAAATGAAGGAGAACTGAGTGTCCGATTATAAGCCGAATGAGATAGAACCTAAATGGCAGACGAAGTGGCGCGAAGCAAAACTTCACAAAACGGTATTTGATCCTGCCAGACCCAAGTTCTATTCGCTCGACATGTTTCCCTATCCATCCGGGTCCGGCCTGCACGTTGGACATTGTGAAGGATACACCGCGACCGACATCATCACGCGGTTCAAACGGATGCAGGGATACAACGTGCTGCATCCCATGGGATGGGACGCATTCGGCCTGCCCGCCGAAAACTACGCGATCAAGACAGGGATCCACCCCCGTATCACCACGGAAAGCTCCATAGCCAATTTCAGACGCCAGATTGATTCGGTGGGGTTCTGCTACGACTGGGACCGCGAGGTGAATACCACCGATCCCGCGTATTACCGGTGGACCCAATGGATTTTTCTGCAGCTCTTTAAAAGGGGACTGGCATACGAGGGCGTGGCGCCCATCAACTGGTGTCCGTCGTGCAAGACCGGCCTTGCAAACGAGGAAGTGAAAGCCGGCCTGTGCGACCGGTGCGGCACTCAGGTGGAGCGCAGGGCACTACGTCAGTGGCTGCTTGCCATCACCAAGTACGCCGACAGGCTGCTCGAAGACCTCAAGGAAGTTGACTGGCCGGAATCCACGCTGCTCATGCAGAAAAACTGGATAGGCCGGTCCGAAGGCGCCGAAGTGGCGTTTTACGTTGCCGGCGGCGCGGCGGACAAAACGGAACTGCGCGTATTTACCACCCGGCCCGATACGCTCTACGGCGCTACGTATATGGTGCTGTCGCCCGAGCATTCCCTTGTGGAGAAAATCACCACGCCGCAGCAGAACAACAGCGTGCTCGCGTATCAGACCGCCGCCCGCAAAAAAAGCGACCTCGAAAGGACCGAATTGTCAAAGGACAAAACCGGCGTGTTCACGGGCGCGTATGCCGTAAACCCGGTCAACGGCAAAAAGGTCCCCGTCTGGATCGCGGACTATGTGCTGTCAACCTATGGCACGGGCGCCATTATGGCAGTCCCTGCGCATGATGAGCGCGACTTCGAGTTTGCAACCGTATACAAACTTCCGATAGTCGAGGTGGTGCGGCCGGCCGACGGCGCAACCACGCTACCCGGCGCCGCGTATGTCGGCGAAGGCGTGAATGTCAACTCCGGCGACCTTGAAGGTCTTCCTACCGTGCAGGCAAAGGAAAAGATATCGGCCTGGCTTGAGGCAAAAGGCCTTGGGAAAAAGGCCGTTTCGTACCGGCTGCGCGACTGGCTGTTTTCGCGCCAGCGTTACTGGGGCGAGCCGATTCCGCTTGTCCACTGCACAAAGTGCGGCATTGTCGCGGTGCCCGAAGACCAGCTTCCGGTAAAACTGCCCGAGGTCGAAAAGTACGAACCGTCCGGCACAGGGGAGTCGCCGCTCGCCACAATTCCTGCATGGGTAAACACCACCTGCCCTTCGTGCAATGGTCCCGCCAAACGGGAAACGAACACCATGCCGCAGTGGGCAGGCTCGTGCTGGTACTACCTCAGGTATCTTGACGCGCGCAACGACAGGGAACCGTGGCAGAAGCTGCTTGAGAAAAACTGGATGAACGTCGACCTGTACGTGGGCGGCGCGGAGCACGCGGTGCTGCACCTGCTGTATGCGCGGTTCTGGCACAAGGTGCTCTACGATATCGGGTGGGTGTCCACGAAAGAGCCGTTTAAAAAACTGCGGCACCAGGGGACCGTTCTCGCGCGCACCTTTTCCGACGCGGCCGGCAAATACCACGAATTTTCCGAAGTGGAGTTCAAAGGGGACGAGCCCTATCTTAGGATAAACGGGGAGAAGCTGAAAAGCGAAGTGGAAAAAATGGCAAAGTCCAAGCTCAACGGCATCAATCCCGATGATGTCATAAAGCAATACGGCGCGGACACGCTGCGGCTGTACGAAATGTTCATGGGCGATTTTGAACTGCCAAAGCCATGGGACCCGCGCGCCTTTGAGGGCTGCAACCGTTTTCTGAGAAGGATTTTCAGGCTGACGGATGAGTTTGGCGCCGCAAAGGTGCCGCAGGGCGACCCGCACCTGCGTCTGCGCCACCGCACCATAAAACAGGTGCACGCGGACCTGGAGCGCATGCAGTTCAACACGGCAATCGCGCGCATGATGGAATACCTCAACGAATTGACGTCCAAAGGCGTGACGCGCGAAGACCTTGTCGTGCTTGTAAAACTCATGGCCCCGTTTGCCCCGCACCTTGCCGACGAGGCATGGGAAAAACTGGGGAACAAGGGGTTTGTGCTCAACCAGGCCTGGCCTGTTTTCGACGAGGCGCTAACCGTTGAAAGCACGGTGACGATTGTTGTCCAGGTGAACGGAAAATTGCGCGGTGAATTTTCCGCGCCAATAGACGCCACGCAGGATCAGTTGAAAGAAAGCGCGATGTCGGTTGACAAGGTAAAGCCACACCTTGAGGGAAAAACAATTAGAAAAGTGATTGTGGTTCCAAAAAAATTGGTCAATATTGTTGTGGGATGATAATAGATTAAAATTATAAAGGATGCGGGCGTTCCCCCTTGTAGAGACGCGATAATACGCATCTCTACAAGGGGTCGGTCGTCCTTCCGGTCTCGGCCTTCGGCCTCGGGCTGCCACGGCCAGATGGCGCTGACGCGCCGGGGTCCGGGCAGCACCGCGCTTTAGCGCGGCCTCCAGTCCTGCCTAACGCAGGGCAGAAGAAGGTTGCCGTTTTTGGATACTATTGTTAAAGAATATCAGTGATGATTATTTCAACCAATGATAATTCCCCCTTTCAAAGGGGGTACGGCGCTCCGGCCGTGGGGGTTGTTATAATAAGCATTTTCCTTGGCGGGTTTTAGGGCCGGCCAGGCCCTACCAGCTTTTTTATTTTATTGTATTAGTAAATCAATATTTATGCATTCTGTAATTGTCGCCACAAACAACATGGGGAAACTCCGCGAAATCAGGGAGATATTGTCAGGCGCACCTTTTGATTTGTCTTCGCTGAAGGACCACTTTAATCCTGTTCCTTCAATTCCGGAAAACGGGGCCACCTTTCATGAAAACGCCGCAGCCAAGGCGCGCTGGGTATTTGAACGAAAGAGAATATGGACGCTCGCCGACGATTCCGGTCTCGAAGTGGATTTTCTGGGCGGGTTGCCCGGCGTTCAGAGCGCGCGGTATGCAGGCGAACATGCCACGGACCACGACAGGGTAAAAAAGCTGCTCGCGGCGCTGGCTGATTGTCCCGAAGAAAAACGGTCGGCCAGGTTCAGGTGTGTCATCGTCATGAAATTTTCAGACAGCGATGAGCTTGTCGCCGAAGGCGTCTGTGACGGCAGAATCGGTTTTGCCCCGGAAGGAAGAAACGGGTTCGGATATGACCCTGTTTTTTTTCCGGCAGGACATGAAAAAACATTTGCGCAGCTCGGCGCAGACACGAAAAACGTCATAAGCCACAGGGGAAAAGCGCTCACAGCGCTCCGGAGAAGCCTGCATGACAGATTCGGAAAAGAATGGATCGGCGGCTGAGACAAAAATACTTGTCGTCGACGACGACAGGAACGCCGCCTCGTACATCGCGGATTTCCTGCGCAACGCGGCCTACGGCGTGAGCGTCTGCCATAGCGGACCCGAGGCGCTTGATTTCATCAAAAGCCAGCCGGTTGATCTTGTCCTCCTCGACGTGGTGATGCCCGGCATGGACGGCTTTGCCACGGCGGCGGAACTTAAAAAAAGTTTCGGCAAAACAATTTTCGTCCCCATCATATTTCTTACCGCGCTTTCGGGCCAGCAGGAAAAAATAACGGGTTTGCAGCACGCCGACGATTTCGTCACCAAGCCGTTTCACGCCGACGAACTGCTCGCGCGCATCAGGGTGATGCTGCGCATACGGGAGCTCCAGCGCGAGCTGTTTGTTTCGAAAAGCAACTACGAGTTCCTCTACGAAAACGCGCCGCATATGTACGTGAGCATCAACGAAAACAGGGAAGTGTCAGACTGCAACGCCATGTTCTGCAGAAAAACCGGCAGGACCAAGGAGCAGGCGCTCGGGACAAGCCTGTTTTTGTATTTCGGGTCAGATGACCACAGGATCATCCGCGCCTTTCTCGATTCCCTGGCCACGGATAAAATCCCGCCGCAACTCCCTGTTTTTGTCTTTACCGGCGGTACTCCTGCGTCCGAGAAGGTGTACGTCAGTCTGAGCGCGGTGTGCCTTGACAACAGGGGCGAGCGCAGTTCCTTTATGGTGGCCATGCAGGACGTGACGCAGAATGTGAGGCTCGAGCAGGAGCAGAAAAACGCGCGCACCCAGCTGTACCGCTCCGCGCGACTGGCGTCCATCGGCACCTTTGCATCAGGCGTTGCGCATGAGCTTAACAACCCGCTCACCGCCATTCTGGGATTTTCAGGCGCGCTTGTGGAGCGGATTAAAAAGAATGAAACAATAGACAAAGACGAGCTTGAGCAGTACCTGGGCATCATCAACGCGGAAACGCTCCGCTGCACCGACACCGTGGAGAACCTTTCGCGCTTTGCGCGCGAAGGCGAGGCGCAGATAAAGGAATTCGGGCTTGCCGAATGCGTCAACGGCGCCTTCAAGCTTGTAAAGGCCCAGGCGTCCAAGAAAAGAATCGAAATCGCCGCGCAAATACCGGCCGTTATCCGCGTGAAGGCCGACATGCAGAAACTTCAGCAGGCAGTGGTCTATGTCCTCACCAACTCGATCGATTTCTGCGGGGAGGGGAGCAGGGTTTCCGTGTCGGCCGACTCGGGGCAGGGGTTTGCAAGGATTTATATCAGGGACAACGGGCCCGGAATCCCGTCCGCCATTCTTCCAAAGGTATTTGACCCTTTCTTTACGACAAAGGAGGTGGGGCAGGGCATGGGACTCGGCCTTGCCATGAGCCATGTCATCATGGAGGAATGCAACGGAGCGATTGACGTATCCAGCGAGGCGGGCAAGGGCACCACGGTAATCCTGGAAGTCCCCGGCGCCTGAGATGGTCACGGGCAATTCACACAAGTAATCGCGGTAAGAAAGGCCGATGTATGTCCCGAAAAGGCAAGCTGCTTGTCGTTGACGACGAAGAATCCCTCCGTTTGCTTCTCAGCAAGGAACTGGCCCGCGCGGGATACACGGTGGACGTCGCCCCGGGAGGCGGGGAAGCGCTTGACCGCGTGCGCGAGACCTCATACAACGTGGTGCTCCTTGATATCGTGATGCCCGCTGTTGACGGCATTGCCGTGCTTCGCGCCATAAAGTCCGAGGGCCTTGGCTCCGAAGTCATCATGCTCACGGGGAACGCCACGCTCGAAAGCGCCATCGAGTGCATGAAGCTTGGGGCGTTTGAATATGTCAAGAAACCGTACCAGCTCAACGAACTCGTCATCCAGATAGACCGCGCCATCGAGCACGGGCGCTCCCAGCTCGAGCGGAGCATGCTGCGCGAGCAGATGCGCAAGGCCGCCTACGGCGGCGCGATTGTCGGAAAAAGCCGGGAAATCCGCGACCTTCGCGCCATCATCTCGCGCGTCGCGCCATCCCCGTCGAACGTGCTCATCCTCGGCGAAAGCGGCACGGGAAAGGAGCTTGTCGCCCGGTCGATCCACGAGCAGAGCCAGAACAGCGACATGCAGTTCATTGCCGTAAGCTGCGCATCGTTTCCCGAAAATCTTATCGAAAGCGAGCTCTTCGGCCATGAAAAAGGCGCGTTTACCGACGCAAAAGTCCAGAAGCGCGGCCTTGCCGAAGTCGCCGACGGCGGCACCCTGTTCCTCGACGAAATCGGCGAGCTGCCGATTGCGCTGCAGGCAAAGCTGCTGCGGTTCATCGAAACCGGGGTAATACGGCGCGTGGGCGGCACCAGGGACATCAGCCTCAATGTGCGGATATTATGCGCGACAAACAGGGACCTGGAAAAGCTCGTTGAACAGAAACTGTTCCGCGATGACCTGTACTACAGGCTCAACGTCCTCTCGATCATGGTGCCGCCGCTGAGGCAGCACGGTGAAGACATCCCCCTGCTTGTCGAGAACATCGTCCGCTCCCAGGGACTTTCCGGCGTCTTCGACGCAGGCGCCCTTGACGTATTAAGAAATTATGACTGGCCCGGCAACATACGCGAGCTCAAGAATGTGGTCGAGCGGACCTGCATCCTGTGCCAGGGCGGTGCCATCACCGCGGCCGACGTGTCGTTTTTAAAAGTGCGCATAAAGCAGGAGGAAAAAGACGGCGGCCCAGCAGCGCCCGCGGCCGTGACGGCCATGGCGCCGCTCTCCGACATTGAGCGCCAGCATATCATTGCGGTTTTGAAATATGTCAAGGGGCACAAGGGAAAGGCGGCGAAGATACTCGATATCAACGCTAAAACACTATACCGGAAAATTAAGGACTATAATATTGTATCGGTATATGAATAAATAATAATAAAGAAAATAATTTTGGTGGGGGAGGTATCCCCATAAAGAAAGTTAAAAGTTGGAAGTTGAAAGCAAAACTAACAGGTGTCTTCTGATATTTTTTAGTTCGTGATAATCGGGTGCTGCAAGGGTGCGCCCAACAGAAGGGACGGGCTTGAATCGGGTGGAACCTGGCTGCACCCGCTCAGCGAACCAGATTTAAATCATACTTGTCTTCGCTTTACATGTCTGACAACAAAATATCCAATCCCGCCTAATAAAATCACCACTACAACTATATCAACTATATGGCTGTACTTCATTACCACTTCCCAGTTCTGCTTTAGATAAAGCCCGCACGATGCGAGAAAGGCGTTCCAGATGCCCGCGCCGATGATGGTGTAGGTGATGAAGGTGAAAAAGTTCATTCTTCCCGTGCCCGCCGGAATCGAGATAAGGTGGCGCACAACGGGAATAAAACGGCAGATGAGAATCGTGACGGGGCCGCGTTTTTTGAAAAACGCCTCGGTGGCGTCAAGGTCGCGGCGGTTAAGAAGAAGGTATTTTCCCCATCGGTTGACAAAAGGCGTTCCGCCGTACCTGCCGATCGCGTAGGAGATGAGTGATCCGGTAATGCTCCCCAGCGTTGACGCGGCGATTATCCCCGCCATGGTGAACCGGTGCGTGGCCGCAAGAAATCCCGCGAACGGCATGACCGCCTCGCTGGGAACGGGAAGAACCATGCTTTCCATGGTCATGAGAACAAACACGCCGGGATATCCGGACGCGTCGATCAGCTTTGTCGCGTATTCGGCGATAAGGGCAGTTATACTCATAGATAAAATTTACCGTGAATTTAGGAAAATCAATGCCAGTTTAAAGTTGAAAGTTGGAAGTTGAAAGCGTTCTCTTTAATTGTTTAACCTTCAACTTCCAACTCTGTGTTGTCTTTCTCTGTGCTCTCTATGGTGATTTCTATTTTTGTTTGTTCCGTTGTAAGGCATTATTTCTTATCCTTGTCAATCCACCCTTTTTCGCCGATGAGCGGGACGAACACGACGCTTCCCGCTTTTGATTTGTCAATGCCGTCGGCGCGTTTTTCGTACACCTCGAGGTCCTGGACGCTGCGGTCTCCCGCGGGAATGATCATTCTGCCGCCCACGGCGAGCTGGTCTACGAGCTCCTGCGGGATGGCAGGGGCACCGGCGGTGACGATGATCCTGTCGTAGGGCGCGTGCTGCACCCAGCCGCGCGTGCCGTCGCCGGTCTTGAAAACGATGTTTTCGTATCCCAAGTCGCGCAGCCGCCTGAGTGCCATGGCGGCGAGGTCTCTGTTCCGCTCTATGGTGTAGACGCGCCGCGAGAACTGGGCAAGGATGGCGGCCTGAAAGCCCGAGCCGGTGCCGATCTCAAGTATCTTCTGGTCTTTTTCGATTTTGAGGATCTGCGTCATCAGGGCCACGACATAGGGTTGTGAAATGGTCTGTCCGTTGCCGATGGGAAGGGCGTTGTCGTCGTAGGCCTGCGCGTAGAGCATCTTTTCGACAAACAGGTGGCGGGGGACCCTGCGGAACGCGTCGAGCACACTCTCGCTGGTAATGCCTTTTTCCCGCAGGATTTTTATAAGGCGCTCGCAGGCGATCTCTGGCTTCAGCGTGTACATTAGTCCTGTCTTTTGCTCCGGAGTTCTACAAAGACAATAAAGACCGCCCGCAGCCACCGCAGTGTGTCCGCGACGTGGGAAATATGGCTTGGGGTAGAGAAATATAATGTTTGCACCCGCACGAAATCGATTGAAAATCCTCGCGCGCAGGCCCTCATGATGATTTCCGACTCCATTTCGAAGCGAAGAAACCTGCAGGGCGCGGCAGTGATGCATGCCGAAGAATATGCCCTGAAGCCGCATTGACTGTCAAGAATATTCCGGCCCGTGAGCAGCGAAAGGAAGAGCGACGTGAGCGTATTCGAGACGATCCGCGCAGGGGGCATTTTCCCCGGCCTCATGTCCCGCCGGCCGATGATGATGCCCGCGCCGGGAACCTCCCGGATCCGGTTGAGGAACAGGGGAATGTCGTTAACGGAATGCTGGCCGTCGGCGTCCAAGGTGATGATCCATGAAGCGCATTTCTCGGCAGTGAGATACAGAAACCCTTTGGCGAGCGCCGCGCCTTTTCCCTTATTGACAAGGAGCGAAACATACAGTACCCTGTTTTTTTCACACACAGATTCGGTGCCGTCATGCGAGCCATCGTCCGCCACGCACACGTTGGCGGAAGGAACGGCGGCAATGAGTTTGGGAAGAAGCCGCTCCAGTGACGGAGCGGCCTTATACGAGGGGATGAGAACAAAAATACGGGAAGGCCACGGGGAATTTTGCAGCGTCATAGGGCAAGCGCCTGCTGTAATTGCGCGGTGAAACGCTCAACACGATCTTCGCCATGACCGAAGTGCGCGGCGTTGATGGAGTCTTTTATGGTGACCGTGATGTGCGTAAATGGCTTTGGAATTATAAAGCGGTCCCACGAATTGAGGCGCCAGGCATGAGCTGGTGCGGCAATCACCGGGAACACCGGCGCATGCGTCATCATGGCAATCATGGCCGCCCCCGGTTTCACCTGCTCGCGCGGGCCGCGCGGCCCGTCGGGAATAATCACCACATTGCGCCCGCTTTCAAGCGCGCGCGTGCATTGTCTGAGCACCGCGATCTGCCCTCGTGTTGAAGACCCCCGGATCATCTGGTGGTTCCAGCGCTGGGCAACGGCAGTGGCGCGGTCTCCGTCTTTGCTCGCCGACACCACGGCGGTGACGCCGACGCCCCTGAAAATATAGGCCAGGGGAAGAATGTGCGAATGCCAGAAGCAGAAGATGACGCCTTTGCCCCTGCTGCTGAACGGATCTATCTCGCTCGTGCCCTGCACCGAATAGCGCCAGGTTTTTCCCATCAGCGAGCACGCGAGCCAGAGGGGCCTGCTTACCATATCGAGGGGGATTTTATCCTGCATGCCGTTTGTGTCGGGTGTTGATTTTGTGCAATGCGTACAAGCGATAGTGATATGCCTATGGCGATTTCTTGAAATACGACCACGCCTTAAGGGCGTGGTGCACAACGTTACGCTCAAGCGCTGACGCGCTTGTCCTTGATTTCGGGGGTTATACCCCCTCATCAAGGCCACGGCCTATGGCCGTGGCTCTTTACTGCATAAATCAAGATAGTAATATAAATCATGTCGCTTGTATTTTTTCTTGAGATTTAATAGTTTTTCTACGGGTGCGGCGCAGGGGTCCCCTCCGTTGCGCGGGCAAAGGGGGGGGGCGGTGGTTTACCGGCGGCGAAAAAATAACTGGCAATTTACAAAGAAAAGAATTTATAATTACGGTGAGGTGTGGAATGGAACAGAAAAAAAAATACGGCGTGTTGTACGCAGTTGTCGCGCTTGCCGCCGTCCTGGCCCTGTGCGGCTGCGGCAACACCTATGTTTTTTCCAGCAGGATCGCCATTGCCGCGATGCCTGCCAAGGTATTCAACGTCGTGGCGGATTTTGAAGCCTATCCCCAGCTGTGTCCGGAATTCCACAAACAGGTGAACGTCGTTTCGAAGGTCAAAGTGGGCAAGGGGGTGGTTTTTGAAAATGTTTCAGAATTCAAGGGGTTCACCGCCCGGAGCAGGTGGGAAGTGGTGGAGTATGAAAAAGACAAAATGCTCAGGATGGAAAACCCCACTTACGGTACGATTATCATCCTGCTCAACCAGATAGACTACAGTACCACCGAAGAAACCATGATCGTTGTCGCCAAGCTGCCCGACAATTATAAAAACGAGATATTTGCCATTTACGAAAAAGAAATGAAGACGGTGAAGGAAAAGGCCGAGCAAGCGCAATAAAAAATAATTTCTAATAAATTTTTTGTGGGGGAGGTATCCCCCTCGCTTCAAACGGGTGCGCAGAAATACTGCGCACCCGTTTTTTCACTCCCCCCTCCTGGGTGCACCCCTATAGAAGATAGTTGCAAGAATCAACCTTCGTTGTGGGGGGCACCCGCGAAGTATTATTTGAAAATTAATAGGTTCTTTATTATTTGTTTCCGCGTTAGGCAGGACTGGAGGTCGCGCTGAGGCGCGATGCTGCCTGACCACGGCCCGGAGGGCCATCGTGGCAGGCAGCCCGAGGCCGAAGGCCGAGACCGGAAGGAGGGCCGACCCCGCGCAGCGGGGGAACGCCCAGATTTTTATTATTTATTCCAGCACTATATTCCTGAAATCCTCAAGATGCCTCGCGCTTATCCCGCAGGACTCCAGATACTTTTCGATCCCGCCGAACGTATTTGAAATTGCGGCAAACACACTGCGCAAATACTGCTCATGCGCGGTGAAGGCAGGTACAAAGTTGGTTGTATTTAAAATGCCCAGCGATACAAGTTTCATGAAAAGCGCGATGCCGCGCACTCGGGACACCGTATAGTCGTTTGACAGAAGATAATCCCGCACAATGTCGCCGGTGTCAACGCCCAGGGCCAGGTGGATAATGGCGCAGATGAAGCCGGTGCGGTCCTGGCCCGCCCTGCAGTGAATCAGCACAGGGTAGCTGTCCTGGGTACGCAGGATTTCAAAAAGTGAACCAATTGTCTGTTTTTGGGTAACTACCAGCTCTTTATAAATTGAAGCCACGGTTTCCAAAATAACGTCCTGAACGCCCTTCTTGTATAGATTGGGCCGTACCATGTTTTGATATTTTTGTTCTATGTCTATGGGAAGATTGATTTTTTTTGCGCCGTTCACGGAATGCCGGGACTTTGCCGATTCTTTCGGAGTGCGTAAATCAATAATGGTTTTAAATCCCGCTGGAAAAAATATTCGGATGTCTTTCTCGTTAAGGTTGTCGAAATTGCCTGACCTGCAAAGGAGGCCCTTTCTCACCTTTTTTCCGTTAAGCGCGGCGTGTCCGCCCAGGTCGCGGAAATTCGGGATGCTTTTCATGAGGAAGTCTTTTTTTTCTTTTTTGCTTTGCGCTGTTTTATTGCCGGGGCCGCAAGCACGGCGCAATGCTTCTCGGAATGGGCGATGGCGTCGTAAAAAAGCATGAGCGGGGGGATTGCGGCCCCTTTATGGCTTTTTACAAACAGCTTCATTTTTTCCACGGAAATTTCCCTGGGATTGCCCGTATTGGCGGTGAGATACTGGCTGAGGAGGGTCAAATGGGATTTAACATCCTGTTCCGGAAGGCACCTGTTTTTCATTTCCACGGAGAATTTGCCGAGCCACAATTCGCGCCAGTCTTCATTGGAGGTGATTTTTCGGTATTCCATAATGGAGTATGCCCCTGCTAAAAAAAATATTGAGGATGCCGGTTTTACCGGGAGGAGTCCCTGTCCACGCTCTTTATCCCATCGGTCATGATTGAGTCCGCAGTCTTGTTCGCTGTTTCCATTTTCTGCCTTACCCGAGATGGAATCTGGGTCATGCTGTTTACGGGCCCGACCTGTCCTGTTTCTAGGGCGTCCTTTACCTGGGTCGGGACAGTATGGATTCTTTTAATATAAAGGCTTATAACAATGATTGCGGCAACCAATAATGCAATGTAAAGAAAGCCACCACGCATATTGCCTCCAGGATTTATTCCATGAGCAGCAGCCGGTTGCTTTGCCGGTAATTGCCGGAAGCGCCCTTCGGCAGGGCCCTGCCGCTGATACCCATAGTATACAATCCGGGGACCTGTTCATGGTTCTGGAAAACGGATATTCTTTTTCCGGAAAGGGTAACAAGCTCGAAGCTACCCCAGATATGCCTTTTTAAGTTCCGCATTTTCCGCAATGTCAGCGCTTTTCCCCTCTGCAATTATTCTGCCGTTTTCAAGCACGTAAGCGCGGTGGCAATACTTGAGCGCCATGGCCGCGTTTTGCTCGACAAGCAGGATGGTTTTTCCTTTTTTGTTTATAGCGGCAATTATGGCAAACACGTTTTTTACGAGCATGGGGGAGAGCCCCATGGAAGGTTCGTCGAGGATGAAAAGCCCTCCGTCACTCACCATGGCCCTGCCGATGGCAAGCATCTGCTGCTCGCCGCCGGAAAGCGTGGAGGCAACCTGGCGGGAACGCTGGCCAAGAACAGGGAACATTTCAAAAACCGCGCTTAAGATGTTTTTTACATTTTGAGATTCTTTATTCGCGAATGTCGCGAGCATGAGATTTTCATACACCGTGAGATTGCCGAAAACGGCCCTGCCTTCAGGCACATGGGATATTCCCATTGCGGCGACTGCGTGCGGCCTGCATAAGGTTATGTTTTTGTTTTTATACGTGATTGTGCCCGACGATGCGGGAATGAGCCGCGACACCGCGCGCAGCATGGTGGATTTTCCTGCGCCGTTTGCGCCCAGTACGGCCACGATTTCGCCTTCGTCAACATGCAGGGTCACGCCGTGAAGCACGGCAATGGGACCGTAACCTGCGCGCAGGTTTTCAATTGACAGGAGTGCCATCATCGTCCCCTAAATAGGCCTTTACAACTGTCCCGTTTCCGGCAAGGCCGCCGGGAGCGCCCTCGTAGATTGTTTCGCCGAAGTTAAGGACCTTTACGCGGTCGCACAACCTCATCACGAGCTGCATCCGGTGCTCGATGAGAATAATGGCGACCTCGTATTGTTTTTTCACCCAAAGAATGAGATCGGCGAGGTTGTCGAGTTCCGAGGGGTTCATGCCCGCGCCGGGCTCGTCCAGAAGAAGCAGGCTGGGTTTGCTGACCAGTGCGCGGCTCAGCTCGACTTTCCGCTGCATGCCGTACGGGAGTGAAGCCGCCGGCTCATGCATTCTGGCGCCAAGTCCGAATGCATCAAGAAGGGCATGGATAAATTCACGCATCTCATTTTCCATGCGGTAAAACGCCCTGGTCCGGAGCATGGCACTCCACAATGGATAATTGAGCCGGCAATAGCCCGCGGTCCTCAAATTGTCAAATACGCTCATGGATCTGAAAAGCCGGATATTTTGAAACGTCCGTGAAATCCCCTTTGAAACAATGACATGCGAAGGCCGGCCTGTAATGTTTTCGCCGTTCAGGACAACTGCCCCTTTATCCGGTCTGTAAACACCTGTAAGAAGGTTAAATACTGTTGTTTTGCCGGCGCCATTAGGGCCAATTATACCCCAGATGTCCTCCTTGTTAACAGATACCTTAAAATCAGACACTGCCTTAAGTCCACCAAAAGAATGGGTGAGGTTTGAAACCTGTAAAATAGTATTGTTGGATATATTTGGCATGATTTCCTGAACCGTCAATTGTTTGAAAGGGGTGAAATGAAAAAATCATGTTTAATTAAATACTGTTCGAGGGTGCGCCCAGCGGATGCATGAATCTTGAATGTATCGCTACCCGGCAGCACCCAGGAGAGGGGAGTACCGAAGACCCCGCAGGTTCGCAGCAAGCGAACCGAGGAGGCTGAGGCCGGGGGAGATACCTCTCCCCCGACTGGAATTAATTTTCTTTTTGTTTTAACCATTTCAACTCCTTTCCTCCCATAATACCCAATGGCCTGAAAATCATCAATGCAATAAGTAATAGGGGGGCGACCACAAACCGCCAGATCCCGAGAAACCGTAAAACTTCGAGCAGAATGGTCCAGATCGAGGCCCCGAGGATCGAGCCGAAAAGCGAGCCGCTTCCCCCCAGGTACAGCATAAGTAAAATGTCGGTTGACTTTACCAGCGAAAACGTGCGCGGGTTGATAAACTGGATAAGGTGCGCGAAAAGGCCGCCGGCAATCCCCGCGAAAAACGACGATATCACAAAGGCCAAGATTTTCACGTGCTTCGTATTGACGGAAACAAGGTCGGCCGCGACCTCATCGTCGCGCACCGCAATAATGCCCCTGCCGAAATTGCTGTACATCAGGTTGCGGAGCGCGACTACGGATAAAACGGTCCACACGAACACCCACGAAAGACCGGTGTATTTATGGATGCCGTAATATCCCTGCGGCCCGCCGAAAAACGGAAGGTTGTCAAATGCGCTTTTGACGATCATGAGCAGCGCAAGGGTGATGATGGCCAGATAATCGTCGCGCGCCTTGAAAGCGGGGATTGCCACCAAAAACCCTACCGCGCCCGCGAACATGCCGCCAATGATGAGCGACAGGGGAAAAAATACAGGCGTCTGGGGAAACACGGACACAGAGAAGAATGACGCCGCGTACGCGCCCACGGCCATGAATGCCGCATGGCCCACGGAGAATTCTCCCATGTAGCCGTTGACCAGGTTGAGGCTCGCGGTGAGGATGATGTTGATCCCGATATACATGATAATCTGCGCGACATAGGAATCGATGCAGTTATATATGTCGCACACGACAAGAGCGGCGAGCACGACCACGAACAAAACAAAGGGCAGGTATTTTTTTAACATTTGCTACACCTTTTTCTGCATCGGCAGGCCGAAAAGGCCCGAGGGCTTTACAAGAAGGATCGCAAGAAGGAGCCCGAACACGATCATGTCCTTGTACGAGGATGGCAGTAACGCCGCAGACACTATTTCAACAATGCCGAGAAGGAACCCTCCGGCAACTGCGCCCTTGATGCTGCCGATGCCGCCGATGACTGCGGACACAAATGCCTTCCAGCCAACCATGATGCCCATATAGGGGTCAATTATAGGATAAGCGAGTCCGACAAAGATTCCGGCGACAGACGCCAGCCCGGTGCCTATTGCAAAAGTATAGGAAATAATCCTGTCGATATTGATGCCCAGCAGGGGCGCATGGATTTTGTCCCACGACAGCGCGCGCATGGCCATGCCGGTGCGGGTCCTGGAGACAAACAACTCAAGGCCGGCCATTAACAAAAGAGATGAGGCAATGATAAGCAGCTGGATATTGGATGCGGTAATTGCGCCAGCCTTGTAAAGGTGGTATCCCGCAAGCTCGGGGAACTTTCTCGGTTCCGGCCCCGCAATTGCCAGGGTGATGGTTTCCAGAAAAATTCCTACTGCCAGCGCGGTGATGACCGCGGAAACGCGCGGCGCTGAGCGGAGCGGCCGGTATGCCAGTTTTTCTATTGAAACGCCCAGAAGCGCAATGGCGGCAAAAGTAAGGGGCACGATCACCACAAGCGGGAGGTGGAAGTGCACGGCGAGGAACAGCGCCACGTACGAGCCTATCATAAAAATGTCGCCGTGCGCAAAATTGATAAGCCGGAGCACGCCGTACACCATTGTGTAGCCGAGCGCGATAAGGGCGTAAATGCTGCCCAGCTGAAGGGCGTTGAGGGATTGTTGGAAGAAAAGGCTCATCGCATTGGATTGATCGAATCAAAATAAGTGAACGCATTGTTTTTTATCTGTATCACCACCGCGCTTTTTGATGGCGAGCCCGAGCCGGGCGTGAATTTCATGACGCCGGTGACGCCCTCGAATTCGCTGAGGTTCGAAAGTTGCGCAAGCACCTTTGATGGATCGTCGGCACCGGCCTTCTGTATGCTTTCGAAAAGCATGCCCATAGCGTCGTAGGTCAGCGCGGCAACGTCGTCGGGCCTTGCGCCGAACCGCGCCTGGTAATCGTTAATAAACTTTTTCGCCCTGTCGGTGGCCATGTCAGGCGCGTAATGCGTGGTGAAATACAGGCCTTCCATGACGCCCTTTCCCAGCTTGAGGATTTCCTCGGAGCCCCACGAATCGCTGCCCACCACAGGGCCGGTGAACCCCTGCTGGCGCGCCTGCTGGATCTGCAGCGGCACTTCGTTGTAGTAGTTGGGGAGGAACAGCACCTCGGCGCCCGACGACTTGATTTTTGAGAGCTGGGCGGTGAAGTCCTTGTCGCCCGTGGAATACGATTCGAAACATGCCACGGTGCCGCCCGCCCTGGTGAATTCGGCCTTGAACACCTCGGCGATGCCCTTGTTGTATTCCGACGCGACATCGAAAAGCACAGCGGCTTTTTTCAGGGCGAGCTTTTTAAAAACAAACGCCGCAACCACCACGCCCTGGAAATCGTCGGTGAAACAGGCGCGGAACACATACTTTTTGTTTTCGGTAAGTTTGGGGTTTGTTGCCCATGGCGAAATCATGATGAGGCTGTTGCTTTCCGCAACAACGGCGGCGGGGACCGCGTTTCTGCTGGCATTGGGCCCGATCATGGCCACGACCCTGCGGCTTACAAATTTCTGCGCGACCGCCGCGGCAGATTCGGCCTTGTCCTCGTTGTCCTCCACGAGCAGCTCGGCTTTTTTTGCTCTGTCCCCAAGCGCGACCCCGCCGCGGGAATTTATCTCTTCAACAGCCATTGTGGCGGCGTTGACGCATGATTTGCCCACAACAGGAACAGAACCGGTGAGTTCGGCATTAATGCCTATGCGGATTGTATCGGATTTGTTGCAGGAGGAAAGGAGAAAAAACAGCGCAGATACGAGCAAAAATGAAAGCAGATGTTTAGACATTGGGAACCTTTTCCACGAAAAATGAGGTATCAGAGACAGTATTTATTGATTAGTACATCTTTATCACAGCTAATCGTGTATGTCATGCCCGACACCGATCGGGCATCCAGTAAACGACGTGGATAAAAAAATGGATTCCCGCTTTCGCGGGAATGACATGTTAGGCATATCTCGTCAAATTTGAATATGTACTATTTATTGAAAATTAAAATAGGTAAGAAAGACGGACATGGCAAGGAAAAGAGGCGCCTTCCCAAATCATATAGTTATCGACGGGCCTTCTTTGGCGCGGGTTTTTCAATGTTTTTATATCTCACTCCGCGCACCAGCAGAAGGCAAGAATCCGCAGATACGGAAACTGCCTTTACAAACGCCATAGGATTGGAGCATGTAATGACATTTTCGCCAAAACGGAATGCGGAAACGTTTTTGTCCTTTACTTCGATTCTCCAGAATTCCGACCACTTTGTCGCTTCGAACATGGGAAACTGCGAAGCGCATTTGCCTGCGCCGCACGAAAGCACGCAGCCCGGTCGGCACGTAATGCAGGTCTGCGCCGAATCGCCGATGCCCCGCAGGCCGATCCGGTAGGGCGCAAACGACTGTTCCGCCCTCTTGCACCATACGTCAAACTCAAAAGCCCCGTTTATCACAGGCAGTTCCTTGAGCGTGATGCCGGAAGCGATTTTGCTTCCGTCAATTTCCATTGCGCCGTTTTTGACGGTAACGCTGCCGCTATGCGACCAGGCGCCGATGCTCGCGCCGTCGAACAATTCCGTCCACGGGGAGCGCGGGCCTTTCAGAGAGTCTTTGTCGAGTTTTTGCACCTGTAAATTTTTATACCTGAGCCCGCCCTTCTCACCTTCAAGGCAAATCTGCCCGTACCGATAATGATCGTCACGGAACCTGATCACTTCCTTGTTGTTAAGCTTCACGCTGATGTCCTGCCCGGCGGCCTTAATGGAGAAATGCTGCCATTCTCCAACGGGAAAGGGCACGATGCCTGGATTTGGCTGCGGCCTGAACGGAAAATTGATGTGGCCCGATCCCGGCATGTCGGCATCAATGTCCATTTCGTAGCCGCTCAAATTCGGAAACCACGCGTCACGATCGCCGCGTAAAAGCACGCCGCCCTGGCTCTTGCCGTTGTAAAGGAAATCACCTTCCAGTACGAAATCGCCGAACATGCGGCTGTACCCGATCCAGCCGTCGCTTCCTTCAAAGGCGCTGTCCTTGAAACTCCACTTTTCGATTTTAGCAAAAGCCTTTGTGAGTTTCCAGGACGATGTGTCCATGAGAGAGGTAAAGGGAATTGGCTTGGGAACGGTTTTTTTGGTTTTTGCAAAGGCAGGGAGGAACAGGACAAGAACAAGAATAAGCGCGGGAAGCTTCATGTGGTGCCTGCTTTATATCCGGTGTTGAAAAAAAAGTAACTTCCGGATATTTCCTGATTGATTTTCTCATTGCGCTCGGGGAATAGTCAATGGTCTTGTCTGATAAAACACACACACCCGACTTTCATGTTTGAGGAACTACCGGCGGGATATTTTTATGAAAATGGCAGCCGAACTACTCCATCAGAAAAAGTAACGCTGTTGTATGAACATTGGCTGGACCGGCTTTTTCATCAGAAACAAAACCTGTTCATGGAACAACGATTGTTTTTGCGACCGTTGCATTCCCCGGACTGTGAATTTTGACGAAATATACTCCTGCTCCCAGCCGCGGCAAAATATTGTGCACACCTGAAAAGCCTTGCGGCGCAAGAACTGTCCTGATCACGGCGCCATTCAGGGAATAAATGGTCGCAATGCCGCTTGTAACGTTACTTGAAGGATATTTACCGTTAAACGAATACGGCTCTCTTACTGCATTGCCGCTGGTATTTCCGGCCCTCATTCCGTTTCCGAAACTCGCCACCCAGATTTCCCCGGGTTTAAAAGGGTTGAAAAACACCCTTTGCGGATGGGAAAAGGGGTAACTCTGGACCAGGGTAAATGTAGGCAACGTGCTGTTGATATTCGGGCTATACCAGAGCCCGTTGGTTTCGGTGGTCACGTAGATCTCGTTTCCGTTGGCCGGATCAATGGTGCACGACGAAACGCTGTGGAGGCTGTTTAATTTTGTCCAGGTACCGCCGCGGTTGACGGTTTTGAACAAACCGCCCAGATCGTTGGGCGGCCCGCCCCATCCGCTGTAGACGCAGGCATACCACGTGTTCTGCGCCGGGTCGTGCGGATCAATCACAATGTCCCTTGTCCAGTAGCGCATTGACGGATCAGAGACATCCGACCATGTGGCATTTACGTGCGAATACACAAAAACGCCTGAACTCGCGGTGAACGCGCCCGCGGCGTCCCGTCGCCCGGAATAGGTGCAGACGATTTTCCCATCATTAAGGACAGCAATGGCCGCAGGATGTCCTTCGGTACGCGGCGGATCGGGAAGCTTCGTCCACGCTGAAGCGGCTCCCGCGCCCAGATTGGCGCACGCGTAAATTCCTCCTGCCGCCTGCGCATGGTTCACCACGCTCGCATAGGCTTTGTTGGGGTCGCTCGGATCAAGCGCCACGTAGTACACCGGATGGCCAAAATCGTGCGCGGTGTTCCATGTTGCGCCCTTGTCGGTTGAGAATAGCACCTTGCCCGTTGCGCCTGCCGCGTCTATGCGGGAATCCTGAAGATAGGTACTTTCGTACATGTCGTGAACCGACGATGTCGCAGCATACAGTGTGCCGGTGCCGGGGCTTTTCGCCATCCAGTACATTGTGTTCTGGGAATGGCCGGTATAATTGAACGACCAGGAATTTCCCGCGTCAACGCTGCGCACGCCCTTGATATCCGTGAATGCGGCGAACATGTTGCTTGAATCCGCCCATAATACCTGCCAGCATGATGTGTTTTCGAGCCCGATGCTGTGGTAACTTCTGTTGGTCGGGGTGACGGCCCCGGCAGGGTGCTGGTCTGAAACGGATGTGTAAGCCTGCTGCCACGTGGTGCCGCCGTCAACGGTTTTGTGCACGAAACCCCAGTCGGTAAAAAGCACCTTGTTTGCGTTTTTCGGGGCAACGCAGAGCCCGAAGAGAGAGCCCGACCATCCCCAGTTGATGTCGCCCCTCTCACCGCACCAGCCGGTGATCATGTTCTGGTTGTTTGTCAACTGCAGGGACTGCGTCCAGTGCGCGCCCGCGTCCGCGGACTTGAAAATGCTGGCAAGGCCCGACGTGTTGCTTCCGCCGAGATACACGGTATTGACGTCGTTCTCCGCCATGCAGACGAACATGGGGAAATCGGTTCCCGCAACAAGCCCGGTCATCCGGGAAACCCATGGAGCGCCGCCCGCGTCGAGCGAATAAACGCCTTTCATGGTGTTCCAAAAATCGTCAGCGCCTTTGCCTGCCCAGATATTGTTCGTGTCTGCGGTGAGGCAGAACAAACGCGTCACGTTGCCTGCCGATGCACCCGCAAATGCATATATGCACTGACCTGCCGGAATGCCGGTCATTGTCCCGGCTGAAAAGTTATAGCCTCCGTCGCTCGATACCAGCAGGCCATCGCTAGTGCCTATGTAAATATCAGGGCCATTGAAAAAAACGCCGCCCACCGCCACGCCGGCGCCGCTGTTTCTGGCAGTGTGGATTTTTGTAAACGAAGCCCCGTGGTCCTGTGAGAAATAGATGGCCCCGTAATACGACATGAGCACGCGGGGCGGGTTGTTGTAATCCGCGAAAATCGAATATGTTTCTTCCGACGCGTCAACGTTTCCCGGAAGCGTTGTCCAGGTCGCTCCCTGGTCTGCGCTGATGACAGGCACAATTTCATAGTTTGCATAATTGATGCTGTATCGCACAGCCGGGTCGACCGTGATTCGCACCGTGGAATTGTGCCCCGCTTGCAAAGCCCTGAAATCCACAATGGAGTAGGAGAGACCGAAATCGGTGGTGTGAAACACTTCGCCCATGTCGCAGGAAAGGTAATATTCATTGTCATTGCCCGGATTTATACCAGGGGCAAAAAGCGCCCCGCCGCCGCCTGGTCCGCGGGAATTCCATTGCAAGGGGGTTTGGGCAAGCGCGAAACTGAAAATTAACAGTACCAGAAATTGGGTTTTCATGAAGGATCTCCTGGCAGTGGTAAAAGGAGAATCATTAAAGGGAATATAAGCATCAAGATAGACGGAATCAAGAAAAAGATTGGGTTGATGTCACGTCGTCGATGCGAGGCCGATTGTTCAGCGGTTTCGATCACGATTCATCAAGCTTATTCACGATAAATTCACACATGCCATACATGAGAACCCTCTATTTATTATATTAAATCCTCGTGTAAAAATTCGTGATAGAGTTTCAACATAATCAGGTCACAACCATTTATCAAGGAGGACACCGTGAATAAAATCATTTTTGTTCCCTGCGCAGTACTGCTGTTTGGCGTAGCGATTGCGGCACAGGCCGATATGACCATGACGCAGACCCAGACGACCCAGGCCATGAAAAACGGCAAAGCCGACGGCGATCCGAAAACACAGGTCAGCACCATGTGGATGGCCGCGGACAAAATTCGCATGAACGGGGAAAATGAATCAGTGCTGCTGAAAGCAGACAAAGATTCGGTATATCTGATCGACAATAAGAAGAAAACCTACACGGGAATTTCCCTTTCGCAAATCGCCGAGCCGTCCGGCCAGAGTCAGGAAATGCCCGCCGGGATGCCGGCAATGATGGCGGACATGATGAAAATGGAGGTGACCATAGAAGCAACCTCGGATAAAAAGACCATCAACGGCTGGAGCTGCACAAAATATCTGCAAACGGTGAAAATGATGGGAACGGCGACCACGTCGGAGTTGTGGGCGACAACGGACGTCAAGGTGGATGCGGCAATGGCGAACAAACTCGGGTCGTCGCTGCTCCTCAAATCGCCGGCCATGAAAAATCTGGCCGCACAGATGCAGAAGGAACACGGGAAGATCAAGGGGTTTGTCGTGTATTCCGTTGCGACAAGCTCGGCCGGGGGAAAAGAAACGCGCACCACTTCGGAAATACGCGAAGTGAAGGAGTCCGCCGCTCCCGCGGGCACCTATGAGGTCCCGGCAAAATACAGTCTTAAACCGTGGAAGTGAACGATAACATTACATCGGGTTCATGAAGATTGACGGAATGCAGATGCTGAAGCGCCTGAAATGAAAAGGCGCTTCAGCATCGTCTTGCAACATCATTTTAGCCGCCGACTTCCTCATAAAAATTATATTTATCAGTAATGCTCACCACAAACGCAAGATCCTCCGTTCTGCTTTTCCTGTTTTTTCTTTCCGGGTTCTGCAATCTTGTTTACGAAATCGTATGGACAAGGATGTTCGGCCTGGTTTTCGGCGTCACTATTTTTGCCGTGAGTGCGGTGCTTGCCTCTTTCATGATGGGCCTTGCCGTTGGCGCGTTTGCGTTCGGCAGGATTGTGGAGAAAAAGGGCGACCCTGTCATTATTTTCTCTTTTGTTCATTTCGGTATTTTCGTTTCAGCCGCGGCATTTATCGCAGGGTTTCCGTTTTTCAAGGACCTTTTTCTTTTCATCAACGGGGCCGTTGATCCCGGTTTCTACGCGTCCCGCGTGATATTGTTCGTGCTGGCATTTATACTCATGATTATTCCTGCAACGCTCATGGGCGCAACCTTTCCCGTGGCGGTAAAAATATTTGCGCGGGGTGAAACCCTGGGAAAAGACGTTGGTATTTTATACTCTGTGAACACGGCGGGCAGCGTTGCCGGCTGCCTTATCGCGGTGTTTTTCCTGCTCGGTTCAGCGGGAATGAAAGGCACGATTTGGATCGCCGCCGCGCTGGACTGCTTTATAGGACTGGCGGCACTGGCAATGCTGATGTTTAATTCCCGCACCGGGGCAAAATGATGAAACACACAAAACAACCTGTGCAGGAAAGCCCGTCTGCGCCTGGTAATAAATTTACCGACATAATATTGATACCGCTGGTGGCCTTGCTTGCCGGTTTCTGTACGATGGGTTGCGAAATCGTATGGACGCGGATACTCAAATACTTTATCGACAACAGCATCCAATCCTTTTCCATAATCCTGACCACGTTTTTGACGGGCCTGGCGCTCGGCGGTTATATTTTCTCCCGTTTTGCCGATTCACGGAAGACCCTGCTGGTTTTTCTCGGTTTGCTTGAAGCGGGCATCGGTCTTCTGTGCCTGTTGTCTGTTCCTGCAATTACCCATGCGAATACGCTGATAGCCGCTTTAAACACGGTATTTGGAAAAGGCTTTAACGCGGAATTGGGGATCAGGTTTCTGGTATTTTCATCCGCGATATTGCTTCCCACAATGCTCATGGGAGGTGTTTTCCCGCTTGTCAGCAAGCTGTATGTGAAAAACATAAGTGGGGCAGGACGGTCGGTGGGTGAGATTTACGCTATAAACACGATAGGCGCCGTGTGCGGCTCGCTTGCGGGAGGATTTGTATTTGTCCCGCTGTTTGGCGTGCAGATGAGCATTTCGTTTATCGGCTTTTGTAACATTGCGCTCGGCGTTCTCTGTGTCGCCAATGCTCCGGCAATCCGGCAAAAGAGCAGAATTATAGTTGCGGGATCCATGGTGGTTGCTGCGGGTCTGCTGTTTGCCGTTACGCCGCGTAATGCGTTTCTGAACGTGTATGACTTCCGCAGCGCGGCCCCCGACTATAAAATGCTGTATCTCAGGGAAAACATCAACGGAACGGCAGCCGTGTTTCAGGAGACAAGGCAGAACGGCAATAAATACATGCTCATTGACGGGATAGGTGAGGTAAGCACCGATTATTTCAGTATGCGCGCCTTCCGCATGCTCGGCCTCCTGCCTGCCTTGTACTCTCCTGCGGCAAAAAATGCGCTTGTGGTGACTTTCGGGAGCGGGATCGCTGCAGGCTCCATAGCAAACCTGCCCGGCATCGAGAGCGTGGAGTGCATAGAGATCTGTAAGGGGGCGTTCAACGCGGCGCGGAGCTTTTCACAAGAGAACCACGACGTGCTCAACAATCCGAGGATACGTTTTATCGTCAACGACGGCCGGAACTATCTGTTCACGGCGCGCAAACAGTACGATATGATAAGCGCCGACGCTTCGCACCCCACGAGCAGCGACAGCTGGGTTCTTTATACAAAGGAGTTTTACGAATTGTGCAGGGCCAGATTGTCCGATAACGGCGTCATGTGCCAGTGGATTCCCCTGCGCGGCATTCTGGAAAAAGATTACAAAACCATCCTTAACACGTTCAGGTCGGTTTTTCCCTCTATGACCCTGTGGTATTCCGGAGGGTACAAGGCCATAGGCCATACTATTTTATGCGGTTCGAAAAAGCCGATGAAAATAGACATGGCGCGGGCAGAAGTGATTATGGCCGACAGCAGGATAAAAAGCGACCTTGAACAGGTCAATATTTTTTCCCTACAGGACGTGTTCAACTGTTTCGTCATGGACCAGGATTCGATAGCGCTCTTTACCGGCCCCGCGGCGCTTAACACAGACGACAAACCGGTGGTGATTTTCTCAAAGGCCGAGCTGTGGGACAAACCTTTTATCGGGCTCAGGTCAATGATGCATTTCAGAAAAGATATTTATTCTGATCTGTTTGATATGGACAGTGTGAAAAGTGCGCAGGTCAGGCAGGTTACCGATAAAAATTTCGAAGCCATGGGCCATTCCATTGAAGCACAGATACTGGAATTCGAGGAATTCGTGATGCGCATGAATTTTGACCCGCGCCAGCCGGAAAATATCCTTGCACCGAACCTTTCCAGAAGCAGGGCAATTCTCAGGAAGGTACTTACCCTCTACACCTCGGCTCTGGAATTGAATGAAAACGATGCCCACACACGATATCTGCTGGGTCGGGATTATTCGGAATACCGGGCCATTGTCGCGTACCTGGATAGGGTGCAAAAGCGCCGGCAGGGACGATAATATTTTTAACTATGCTTAAAACCTTTATCCGCCATCCGCTCACTGATATTATCCTCTTTGCCGACCAGATTGGGCAGGGCCTCGTAATTACAGGAGTTTCATTCGGCTTCAAAGAAAAAAAAGCCGGAACTGTTGCGCGGGAATCCAACAACCCTTTACTTAAGGAATACGGTCGCATGGTGAAAGGGTTTCTTGAGGGAGCCATTCATTCTCTTGACACGATACCGATTGACCTTGCTTGGTGCACACCGTTTCAAAAGTCCGTTCTGGATGCGGCCCGAACGGTTCCGTGGGGGTGCGTTGTTTCCTACGGCGACCTTGGCGTTATGGCAGGATATCCGGGGGCTTCGCGCGCAGCAGCTTCAGTGATGCGGCGCAACCGTTTTCCTCTTATAGTTCCCTGCCACCGTGTGATTGCAGCGGGTTTCAGGATAGGCGGATTTATGGGATCAACAAGCGGTGCACCGATACGCCTTAAACAGAAGCTGCTCGGCAACGAAGGTGTCATAATTTTTTAAGGGTTTTTCAGGGCTTTTTCCACGTCTTCAGTTATTGTCCTTCGAGAGATATTTCTTTCCCTAAAAAAGTTAAAAAAATTATTGAAAACAGCCACCTTCCACAGTATAATATATTCGGCTCTTGGATTTATCCCCAGGAAACTTGGTTATGTCTCGCAAAGAATCAATGTATGAACGCCGCAAACACTCGCGGCTTCCATGCGAAAGACCGCTTTTCCCGGTGTCTTTTAAATGCAACGGGGGGAACTTGTCTGCTTTTGTTGAAGATATTTCCGCGTCCGGGGCCAAGCTGCGCATCTCCGAGGCGGGTGATCATATTCCTTTTCTCGTCCAGGGCGAGTTTACCTATACTTTTCATACCGCGCTGGGCCCCACCCAATGCAAGGCGCGTACCGTGTGGGTGCATCGCAAGGGCGTGGATTTCTTCTGGGGTGTGGAGTTTTTAAGGCTGGACGCCAACGACAACAATCCGCTCAACGTCATCATTAAAGATCTTAACTCCCAGGCGATGTAATCAACACTTTGGTAAAGATGCAGGATGATGAATAAATTCGTCCCGCCTTTCATTTGACCACAGGCAGACTTATTTTATCACAGACCTTGATGCTTGCATTTTCCTTTTAATAATCGGCAAAAGCGTGATAAAAATACTGCGACCGGTATGAAATTAAACAGCTCCATATTCCTTATTGTTGTTTTTGCCGGAATCCTCTACTCGGACCCCATTGTCGTGACCGGAAAAATGGTGCCCGCGTTTCTTGGGAAGAACATACAGAACATTCGCGTAACAGACCACACGGGTGCGTGCATTCCCTTCCAGATAGATGAGGTGGAAGATAACGATTATGTCTGTCCGGCCGGAAAAGAGCCCAACAAGGGCAACGGCGTCCTTGACACGGCGGACGAAATCGTGTTTTTATGGGAAGATGCGGACAGGACAGGGCCGCGGGGCGCAGGTGACCGGTGCGTGATCACCGTGTCGCATGGTCAGGAAAACCGTTTTGTGTATCTTGCGAATGATCCTGCAATCCCTCTTTCTATGGTTTCGTATATCGAATACGACGATATAAAAGAACGGATCCGCACCCCGTTCTATTACGCGTGTTTCGGCCATGACCGTTTCCATTTTACAAGTGCCGGCATCAAGGATTGTTCGAAAGACGCATACCTCGACCTTACCAACGAGCTGCGCATAAAAATATTCTTAAAGGCCCTGTGGGGACTTCTGCCCATCACCTATACCGAGCAGAACATTGTCTGCCTTGTAAAACGGTACAAAGCGGGGCCGGTCCGGCTCATCAGAAGGGGGGACTTTCATCTGAACCTGGGATTTTTTCTGCAGGGAAGCCAAGCCGCGGTAAACCAGATATGCTATCCTCAAATGGTGAGAGTTCCCGTCTATCTCCACCTGCCTTTACGGTTCAGGACGCTGTTCAAGGAGGCGTATATAGAAATGACTCCCGTGTTCACCGACAACGCAAAGGATTTTTCATTCGAAGTTCCTTCGCACAATCTTTCATTTCCCCTGGGCACAAAGGACAGGACCGATACGCTCATTCAGATGAATCCGAACCATTCGTGTATGACGGTCCATAATAACTCCATGGGATACGGCTGGCTGCTTGACGCGGCCATGGAAGAACGCATGCTCGGTGGCAGCGGATATTGCGTCAGCATTCCGTCGGAGCGGTTTGGCATAGGGCACTGCGGATTCAGGCTCACGGTCCGCGATTTACCAAAAGGTTATTATCTGATAGGAAACTGGGTATTATTTTCCAAAAACGGCATTGCGGGCCTTTTGGAGGCGTGCGACTGCCTTTCGTCGATGGCAGCGCTTGCCGTAGCGGGGAATCCCGTTCACTATTCCAATCAACTTGACAAGATAATGCCATTTCGAAAACAATAGGATGAGGGTGTGTGACAAAAAAGAAAAAAGAAGGCGTCAGTCGGATCAGCCATGAGGGACTTTTGCTTTCGGATCTCTGCAAACTGGTCATGGACCTGGCTGTCCCGTTTGAGGATGTCGCTGAATTCATTGAGAACAGGACTTATGCCCTTTGTATTGACGGAAAATGCAAAGACGCTGTCGGCGAATTGGGCCGTGTCGCGTCGTTTTTTGAATCGATGCAAAATAAAAATGAGGAGAATTGCCGCGACCTTGCCGACATCTACATTCTCATTGGGGAGGTGAACCAGTATGTGGGTTGCTTTCAGGAAAGCATTGGCTGGTTTAAAAAGGCGGCAGTGGTGTTCGACCGCTATGCCGTGCCATACCACAACCTTGCAACATCCTATGTCGAGCTGGGGGACAGCAAAAACGCAATTAAAAGCCTGGAGCAGGAACTATCGCTTGAGCCGGGAAATTATTTCTCGTGTCTCAAGCTTGCGGATTTGTACGAGCAGTTGGGGGATTATAAAAAAGAGGAAGAGTGCCTTGAAAACCTTCTTGTGCGAAACCCGGAAAACATACAGGCCCTGCACAAGCTTATTGCGCATTACGAAGCCAGGCTTCCTCATATAGACGTTGAACTGCTTCGCAAGAGGCTGCTTGCCATTGATAAGAAACTCAGTGAAATAGAAATAGTGATTAGGGCCCATCACCTGTGCAGACAGCGGGCGTTTGCCAAGGCGCTGGATTTCCTCAAAGAGATGACGGACGAGAACCCTGCCATGCCCATGCTGTATCTTCTCAAGGCCCATGTCCTGGGCCAGATGCACCAGTTTTCCAAGAAACGCTTGGAACTGGTGGAGTTCAAGCGGATGTGCCATGGAAAACCGGAATACATCAGGAACAGGCTTGACGAATTTGAACATGTTTTCGGGAAAAAAGCGGTGACGAGGTTGGGGAGGATATTGGTGGTAACAAATCCGAATATAAAATTATAAATTGGCTCGCAAAGCGGGAGCAGCCGGGCACCGATTTTTTTCACTTTCAACTTTCAACGGTCAACTTTTAACTTTATCATAAAAATAGAAAACAAAAAAAATGTCTTCTTCCATCCGTGTCCGGTTCGCGCCTTCTCCCACAGGATACCTTCATGTGGGTGGCGCGAGGACCGCGCTGTTCAATTACCTGTTTGCAAAACATACCGGCGGCACATTTATTCTGCGAATTGAAGATACCGACAGAAACCGGTATGTGGAAGGCGCGCTTCAGGAGATTTACGATAGTCTTAAATGGCTCGGACTTTCGTGGGATGAAGGCCCGGAAATTGGCGGGAACTATGGGCCGTATGTGCAGTCTGAGCGCCTGGAGGTATATAAAAACCATGCACAGGAACTGCTTGACAAAGGCCTATCATACCGGTGTTTCTGCACGTCCCAGCGGCTCGAAGAGGTCCGGCTTGTGCGGGAAAAAGCGAAGATGCTCACAGGGTACGACAGACATTGCCGGGACCTTTCGACCGATGAAGTGAAAAAGAACCTGAATGAAGGAAAAACGTTTGTTGTACGGCTTAAGATACCTTCTGATAGAATTGTTGTATTTAATGATATGATAAGAGGATCTATTGAGTACAAAAGTGAGGTTCTTGATGATCTTGTACTGTTGAAATCAGATGGGTTTCCAACCTACCATCTGGCCAATGTTGTAGACGATCATGAAATGAAAATATCCCATGTTCTGCGCGGCGATGAATGGATTGCTTCAACGCCGCGGCACATTCTTCTGTACGAAGCATTCGGATGGATACCGCCGTTGTTTGCCCACATGCCGGTCATTCTCGACCCGTCGGGCGGCAAGCTGTCGAAGCGCAAGGGCGCGGCGTCGGTCATGGATTACAAGAACAGGGGAATTCTGCCCGGCGCGCTCTTTAATTTCCTTGCGTTTCTTGGATGGGCGCCCGGCGGCGGCGACGAACGCGAAAAGCTGACCCATGAGGAAATCATTACGGCTTTTTCGCTCGAGAATATCTCTCCCAAAGGCGCAGTCCTTGATGAAAAGAAGCTCGAATGGATGAATGGACTTTATCTTACAGAATTGAGCTCCGAGGCACTGCTGGCCGATGTATGCAGGTTGTGGAAGAAAAAGGGTATAATTCCTGCAGATAAGGCTGAGAGCGATCCATATCTGCTTACAGTGATTCGCATGCTTAAAGACAGGTCGAAGCGGCTCACCGAGATCGTCGACAATTCAAATTATTTCTTTAAAGATCCGGAATCATACGAAGAGAATGCCGCGAAAAAGCATTTTACACCCCAGGCGGCAAATGTTTTAAAGGCGCTTCTTGAAAAAATATCACAGTCAGAACCTTTTTCGCATGAGGCGCTCAACGCCATGTATCACGATCATGCGGCAAAAACAGGGATACAAATAGGCGAGCTTGTGCATCCGACAAGATTAGCGATAAGCGGCGTTAGCTTTGGGCCAGGGTTGTTTGAAATGATGGAGGTGTTAGGCAAAGAGGTTGTGAAGAGAAGGATGAAAATTGCCATAGATAAGTTGCAAGTTGGAAGTTGAGAGTTGAAAGCAGGAAGAAAAAAATACGGAGCTAGTTCCTAAAGCGAGCGTTAGGCAGGAGCGGAGGACGCGCTGGAGCGCGGTGCTGTCCGGACCCCGGCGCACAAGCGCCATCGGGCCGTGGCAGCCCGAGGCGTTAGCCGAGACTGGAGTGAGGGCCGACCCGAGCGTAGCACTCGCCACCGCGAAGCGCTATGGCGGAGCGGGGAGGGTAACGCCCATTTTAAATTGAATTTTATTTAACAATAAAAGGAATAATCATGACAGAAGAGAGAAATAACGAAACTAAATCAGAATCTCCCGAAACCGATAAACCGTCCAGCTTCATCCGGGATTTTGTTGTTGAAGACCTTGCGTCCGGAAAGTGTAAAAAAGTCGTCACCAGGTTTCCGCCCGAACCAAACGGCTACCTCCACATCGGGCACGCAAAAGCCATCAGCATTGACTTCGGCATGGCAATGGAGTTCGGCGGCGAATGCCATCTGCGCTACGACGATACCAACCCAAGCAAGGAAGAACAGGAATACATCGAATCCATCCAGCGCGACGTGAAATGGCTCGGCTACGACTGGGGAAAACACCTTTATTACGCATCGGACTATTTTCAGCAGATGTACGATTGGGCGGTGCACCTTATTAAGGAGGGCAAAGCCTATGTGTGCGACCTGACGGCGGACCAGTTGCGGGAATTTCGCGGCACGCTCACCCAGTCCGGCAAGGAAAGCCCTTACCGCAACCGCACTGTCGCAGAAAACCTCGACCTGTTCGAACGCATGCGTAAAGGCGAATTTCCCGACGGTTCGCGAACGCTGCGCGCCAAAATCGACATGGCTTCGCCGAATGTCAATATGCGAGACCCCGCGATGTACCGCATTCTCAAGGTGCCGCATCACCGGCAGGGCGACAAATGGTGCATTTATCCCATGTACGACTGGGCACATGGGCTCGAAGATTCCATTGAAGGTGTAACGCATTCGCTGTGTTCGCTCGAATTTGAAGACCACAGGCCGCTTTACAACTGGTTTCTGGACCAGGCGCCGGTCCCGTGCCATCCGCGCCAGATCGAATTCGCGCGGCTCAACCTCACCTATACGGTCATGAGCAAACGCAAACTGCTTCAACTGGTCCAGGAAGGTTTTGTTTCCGGCTGGGACGATCCGCGCATGCCCACAATTTCGGGCATGCGGAGGCGTGGTTACACCCCGGAAGCCATCCGGAACTTCTGCGAACGCATAGGCGTTGCAAAGCGGGACAGCATGGTGGAGGTCGCTTTGCTCGAACATTGCGTGCGTGAAGACCTTAACAGACGGGCGCCCAGGGCCATGGCGGTCCTTAACCCTCTTAAAGTAATAATAGACAATTATCCCGATGGACAGACGGAAGAACTTAATGCGGTCAATAACCCGGAAGATCCGTCCATGGGAAGTAGAAAAGTACCGTTTTCCAGGGTGCTGTATATCGAAAAAGACGATTTCATGGAAAACCCGCCTAAAAAATTCTTCAGGCTTTCGCCGGGCAGGGAAGTGCGTCTCCGCTATGCATATTTCATCACCTGCACCGGCGTTGAAAAAGACCCCGCAACCGGCGAGGTCGCCGCGCTCCACTGCACCTACGACCCTGCAACGCGCGGCGGCGCAGCGCCTGACGGAAGGTCGCCCAAGTCAACCATCCACTGGGTAACGGCACAGCATTCGATTGCGGCCGAAATAAGGCTGTACAACTACCTGCTTACCAAAGAAGACCCGAACGATGTTCCCGAGGGCATGGATTTCAAGTCCCTCATTAACCCGGATTCTCTTACGATTATAAAAAACGCACGGTTGGAGCCGGGTCTTGCAAACGTCAAGCCTGGTGACAAATGCCAGTTTGAGAGGGTAGGGTATTTCTGCGCCGATCCGGTGGATTGCAAACCAGGAAACCTAGTGTTTAACAGGACCGTTTCACTCAAGGATACATGGGCGAAAATACAGAAGAAACAACAATAGAATTTGACATTTTTCACCTCAACAAGTAGTTTTTATAGGAAAAATGTTGGTATTGTGGGGCTGTAGCTCAGTTGGGAGAGCATCAGGCTGGCAGTCTGGGGGTCGTCGGTTCGATCCCGACCAGCTCCACCATAAAAGCCCCTGAAAATTGCCGGAATTTCGGAAGAAAAGGCAATTTCAGGGGCTTTTTGTTTTTTTTTCGCAACGGCTGGAAATTGCAGGAATACTTTTTTTTCTACCAAAGACCTTGAGGATTATAATATTCATAATGATCTTGACAATAGTGCACATACAAGATACTATTAATATAGTAGAGTTACGGACTCCAGCAGAGTTACGACGCTCTGGAAGGGAGGCTTAAATGTTGCATGGTTTACTAACCCATGCAAGTGTAAGTGTTTAAATGAGTTGTTCCAAGGGAAACCTAACCCGCGGGGCTTTGTATGAAATACTCCCTTAATAAAACCAAGGGATTTACTCTTGTCGAACTGATGGTTGTGATCGTTATTGTGGGCATCCTTGCAGCAGTTGCGATTCCCAAGTTTGTCGAGGCTTCCCAGAAGGCAAAAGCGTCTGAATTTCCAACGCAGTTGGTCGCAATTTACACTGGCGAATTGGCATATCAGGCACAGAATGGCACTTTTGTAACGACGTTACAAGCCTTGAAAGATTCCGCATATACCGATCTTGCCTCCTCAAGTAGATGGTTCCTGTATTCAATGCAAAATGCTACCTCAACTTCTTTTCAGGGTGTAGCAACCGTGAATACGGGATTTGGAGTAGCAACATCTTCTGATTATGGTACCATCGATCACACCAATTCCAAGTACTGCACAGCGAATTTACAAAGGTATTGTCCGAGTTGGAGGTAACGCTGGTGAAATAGTTTGAAGTAAAAAGCCCCGGCCTTGAAAAAGGCGGGGCTTTAATTTTTCTGGGCGAAAAGTGTTGACATATGGTTCGGGCGAAACGTTGATTTGAGTGGAATTCATTTAAAAGCAGCTCGTCCTATTTTCTGGCAATCCTGAAAAAGAAGTCCAGCCATGCGAACCGCAGTTATCTACCCGTTATTATTCCTTGCTCTTGTTACGACAAGTGGATTCCCCGCCACCTACTACTTCGCCTCAAACGGCGACGACTCCCGCACCGAGCTCCAGGCCCAGGACCAGGCCACGCCGTGGCAATCCATAGACAAATTCAACTCGGTTTCATTTATGGTCGGTGATAATATCCTGTTCCGGCGGGGCGACGTTTTTCGCGGTGGGATGGTTCTCAAACAATCAGGCAATGCAGCCCAGCCCATCACCATTGGCGCGTATGGTACGGGAAATGCGCCTGTCATAGACGGCAGTGTGGCTGTTGTTTCCGGATGGAACACATATCAGGGCTCTCTACGAGTATCGGATTATGCAGGTGATGCAACCCTGGTGATAGAACAGGTGTTTGCGTCCGGAGTTCCCCTGCAGATTGCGCGGTTCCCAAATCAAGGATATCTTACCATAGATTCAGTTGTCAGCAAATCCTCGTTTATCAGCAGCGGCCTTATAGGATCAACCGACTGGACAGGTGCAAGCGTGCATATTAAAACAGAACGATGGTCGCTGGACTGGCGCGTTATTCAAACCTTTAGCAGGGCAACAGGGCTTGTAGTTCTCAATCAGGACGCTAATTACATTCCTCAAAAAGGCTGGGGTGTCTTCATCAACAACAGCCTCAACGCGCTCGACCTGCCAGGCGAGTGGTATTACGATTCGACAAGTCGCAGATTGTATGTATGGATGCCTGACGGTTCTGTGCCATCCGGCATTGAGGCATCGGTTGTTCCCTATGGCCTTGACGCGCAGGGGAGAAGTGATATAACGGTTGAAAATCTGAAATTCTCAAAGCACAGCAGAGGCGGCATAAGGTGCAGTGGTTCGAATGTGATTATCAGCAATTGCAGCATGGAATATACAGACGGAATTGGCATCGAAGCGTCTTTGTCGGATTCACGCATCGAAAACTGCGTTGTGAAATATCCCAACCAGACCGGAATCGAAATATACGGCGCAAATAATACGTTGTTTGGTGATACCATCATCGGTGTGGCAATGATGAAGCGGCTCAACCGCAAAGGGCTGGGCGGCAATTGCTGTACCGGCCGCGGACTTGATTTCAACGGAGCAGGCAACGTAATAAGTAACTGCATGCTTGACTCCATAGGATATATCGGCATCGGTTTTGGCGGACAGAACAGTGTGATCGAAAACAACATTGTCAGTCATGTGTGCATGACCACGGACGACGGCGGCGCGATCTACACCTGGAACGACGATTTCGCGCATCCCGGCTCTGCGGGAAGCATTATTCGGGAAAATATCGTGGCAAACGGGATCGGCGCGCCGGAAGGTGGAGGGGGAGGCGCCGGGTGGGTGCATGGCATCTACATGGACGACAGGACCCACGACGTGCGCATCGACAGTAACACTTCGTTGGGCAACGTGCTCGGCATTTTCCTGCATAACAACAGAAACAATACCGCACAAGGCAATGTCTGCTATGGCAATGGCGGCGCACAGATACAAATCCAGCGCGACGCCATCGTGGGCGAAAACGTGTACGGAAACAGAGTCTTTGGAAATATTTTCTTTTCAACATCGGACACGCAAAGTACGATCAAAGAAGAACTTTACACGGGCAACGATTCCATTCTTGCAAGCGTCTACGACAACCTTACCGGTGTTGAAAATCCGTTCGGCGTTGAATGCCGCAGAGATAATGTGCTGTTGTGGAAACAGAGCTACATAGACGCGCAGGCGCTCCGTGTGAACGGGAATAAAATCAGAAACGGCAGTTTTGATTCGTCGTCGCTTGGGTGGGGGAGCTGGCCGTCGCAGTATTTCAACCTCACTGTAGATTCGGCAAAATCCGCAGACAAACGCTGCTTGAAAATCCGTTACTTCGGCGACCCGGCGCAGGGGACGCCGATTTTCCAGGCAAACGGTTCGTATCCGATCATGGCAGGAAAGCTGTACTGTCTTACATTCTCCGCAGTGGAGAATCACCCCGGCTTTTTAATGCCAATCTGCCGCATGGGGCATTCGTCGTATGCGAACGTTGGCCTGAGCAAACAGGTGGCATTGGATACCGCATGGCAGGATTTTGAGATGTTTTTTGACGGAACAATATCCGACACAGCCTGCCGCGTGGATTTTCAAGTGTCGAAATCGGATTCACTCATCTGGCTCGACAAGGTGAGCCTGTATGAAATAAATGACGCTGGATTGACCAGGGACTTGAGGTCGAGGTGCTTTTACAATACGAATACCTCGGACCAGGTTTTTGGCCTTGGCAGCGATACATGGCGCTATATTGACGGAACGCGGGGAATGCGGAGTAGCATCACGCTTCATGCGTTTTTGTCAAGGGTGATGATCAAGGATTCGATAGGGGTGGTGAATGGCATTGTTGATAAAATAAAAATGAAAAGCCCGGCAAGATTGTTATTTGTAAGACAAGTTGGTCCCGGGATTATCAAAGTTGATTTTTATTTAAAGACAAAACAGGACGTGAAGATTGAAATCTGCAATCTTCGCGGCGCAATTGTTTATTCCAGCGGTAAAATATTAATGAATGCGGGTCGTCATGATGAGATTTTATTGCGCGGAAACAGGATAGCGGGAGGGATGTATATTATAAAAGTTTCGGCAGCTCATTTTGTTGCAAATCAAACAGTTGCGGTTGTTAATTAAAGAAAGAAAAAGGTAAAATCATACCATGTCCCTCTTCTGCCCCGAATGTTTTGCCGAGTATCAAGAAGACACCACCACCTGTCCGGAATGCAATGTAAAGCTCGTTTCGTTTGAAGACCTTCCGTTGCATTGCGCCTCATGCGGGGCGACATACCCCAAAGGCACGAAAGTATGCCCGGACTGCAAAAAGGAACTGGTCACCTACGAAACAGTTGACGATTTCCGCGAAGGAAAGCCCAGATACCTTAATGCCGAGGCGGTGGTTGTGTTTGAGACTTCACATATGCCCGAACTTGTATTGATAAAAGGCGCACTGGAATCCGCACGCATTCCATACCTTGCCAAAGGAGAGGAGCTGCAGGGCCTTTTCGGAGCGGGGCTTTTGGGAGGGTTCAATCCGGTGACAGGTACGGTAAAAATAGAGGTGGAAAAGAAAAGGGCGGAGGAGGCGAGGGAAATTATTGAGGATCTGTTCAAGAGTAATGATAACAGTAATGACTAACTCAAAACTAAAAAGATGATTTGGGCGCCCCGCCGAAGCCGGCGGCGGCCCTCCTTCCGGTCTCGGCCTGCGGCCTCGGGCTGCCACGGCCCGGTGTCTTTTTTAGAGACATGCATGTCTCTAAAAAAGGCGGGTCCGGGCAGCATCGCGCTTTAGCGCGACCTACAGTCCGGCCTGGCGCGAATACCACCATTTAGATATCACGTGACTCGCACTATTCCGCTTGTACAATACCATGGTTTCTGTAAATTTTTGTTTTATTTCTTTTTTTATAGCCGCGAAGCGGCATACCGCTGTGAAGGCGTTGCGGAAACGTGACGCGCGCAATGCGTAAGCGTTGCGCCTCGCGCACGTTTCTGCTGAGAGGGGTGTGGGTGCAGATCACCTCACGCCGGTTTTCGGCGGGAGGAAGCTGCGCCCCAGGGGAGATACTTCTCCCCACCAGATCAAGTATTTATAAAACTATTGACATTTTATCCTAGCATGTGTATATTATACACATGCTGTATGGTCAATATCCACTAAGGGGAATATCAGTATGATTCCAGACATAGGCGGTACAAGCATTGAAAATAAGGCTGAAGACGAGACAGGGCTTACAAAAAAACAGAGATTGGTCCTTGAGTTTATCGAGGTGCGGTATCTGGAGGCCGGCAGATCGCCCACCTACGAGGAAATCGCGAAGAAATTCAAGTGGAGCTCGGCAAACTCGGTCACCAACCATGTGTCTGTGCTGCGCAAAAAGGGCTACATTGCCGAAACAGGCGGCAGGAACCGGCACGTTACGCCCACGCGCATCGTGCGCAGCCATGTGCGTGCGGGCTCCCGCATACCCCTTATCGGCAGCATTGCGGCAGGCGCGCCCATAGAGGCCATAGAAAACGTTGAAACATGGTTCGAATGGGACGCGCTCGGCGTCACCAACGAGCGGGGCGACAAATTCGCGCTGCGCGTCAAGGGAAATTCCATGGTCAACCGCGGCATCCGCGACAACGACATCGTGGTGGTGCAGCGCCAATCGTTCGTTACGCGCCGCGACGTTGCCGCCGTGCGCGTGGGCAGCGAGGTGACGCTCAAATATGTAAAGCAGGAGGCAAACAGTATCAAGCTCATACCCGACAACGACTTCATGGCACCGATAATAGTAAATCCCATGGACGATTTCCAGGTGATGGGGAAGGTGGTAAAATTATTTAGGGAAGATATTTAAAATAGCAGATCAAGATTTTCTGGTGGGGGAAGTATCCCCCTGCCTGCGGCCGCCAATGGCGTCCTCCGTCACCCCCTCCTGGGTGCGGCCGGGTACCGGCAGTTGCAAGATTCGTTCTTCTGCTGGGCGCACCCGCGGAGGACAGTTGTGTGGGAGTACTGAATGATTGTATCGTTATCACAAAGCTGCGTACTACTGAATCATATAGTCTTCATGTTTTTTTATACGTCAAACGTTTTCATTTGAAAATCAACCCAAGGAGGTCATGATGCGTGAGATCAATCCGGACCAAAATCTCGTTGCCTATTGCGGCCTTTATTGCGGGGCGTGCGGCACGTATCTCAAGGAGCGCTGCGCGGGATGCGCCGGCAACGACAAGGCGTCATGGTGTAAAATACGGGTATGCTGCAAAGGTAAAAACATCACGTCATGCGCCGAATGCGTGGAGTTCCCGGATGCCATGGCATGCAAAAAGTTCAATAATTTCATGTCGAAAATATTCGCGCTCATTTTTAAATCGGACCGGGCCGCCTGTATACGGCATATCAGAGAGGTCGGCAGGGAAAGGTATGCGAAGAAAATGGCAGATTTGAAGGCCCAGACGATAAAACGGAGCTGAGATAATAGAAAAATTGATAAAAATAAATATTGGCGGGGGAAGCATCCCCCTCGCTCCAGCCCGCTAACGCGGTCTTCCGCTACCCCCTCCTGGGTGCGGCCGGGTACCGGCAGTTGCAAGATTCATTCTTCTGCCGGGCGCACCCGCGGAGAGTAGTTAAAGAGTTAGATTGTTCGAGCGTTGGAATGCTAGAGCGTTAAAACAAAGTTTACGGTTGCGTTTCTTTTGCTTGGTTTTCGCGTTAGGCAGGACCGGAGCGGTGCGCTGGAGCGCATTGTCGGCCGACCCCGCCGAAGGCATAGGGGCGGTCCGGCAACGAGGCTGAACAGCCGAGCCCGGAGGGAGGGCCGCCACCGGCTTTAGCCGGTGGAACGCCCAATCTTAATTCTTGTGTTAGCTGCACCCCAGGGGAGATACTTCTCCCCACCAGATACAAATCTGATATTAATTAACATACAGGAATCAACAATTGCAATTCATCCACCTCCACACCCATTCCGAATACTCCTTCCACGCCGGGGTGCCTAAAATAAAGGAGCTCGTGGCAGCGGCTAAGGCGCATGGCATGCCGGCCCTGGCGCTCACCGATACAAACCGCATGAGCGGGCTCATCGATTTTTACCTTTTGTGTTTTAAAAACGGCATAAAGCCCATTCTTGGCGTTGAACTCACAGATCCGAAACATCCCCGCGACAATGTGGTTGTGCTCGCCAAAAACAAAAACGGCTACGCCGACATATGCGAAATCATCACGCAGCGCCAGCTTCGCAGCGAAACGTTTACGTTTGCGGGCATTTTTGCAAAGGAGTATCCCGACCTTTTTCTGCTTACCGTCTCGCCGCGCCTGCTGCGGGAACTTGCCGCCACGCCGAATGCGGGGAATTTATACGGCGAATTGCTGCATCTCGACGCTGCGTCGTGCGATACGGCAAAAAAACTTTTGGTGACCGCACAGCAGTTGGGCATCCCGCTTGTTGCAGCAAACAACGTTCACTTTCTGGCAAAGCAAGACTGGGAAACGCACCGTATTTTGAGCGCCATAGGCCATTGTTCCACGCTGTCGCGGCTGCGGCCCGAAGAAACCGTACCCGCCGGCGCGTATTTCTGCAGCGGAAACGAAATACGCGACCGCTTTGCAGGCCATGAAGATGCGCTCGGCAACACGCAGCGGATCGCGGACCAGTGCGTTGCCGACCTGGAACTGGGAAACTGGATATTCCCTAAAATTTCCGTGCCCCACGGCTTTACGCCCGAGCAATACCTGGAAAAAGTCGCGCGGGAAGGACTTGATCGCAGATACGCAGGAACGCCGTCATACGAAAAGGCAAAAGAGATACAGGAAAAGGAATTGTCTGTTATCAACAAGCTCGGGTTTGCCTCATATTTTTTAATGGTAAAACAGGTGCGCGACTGGGCAAACAGCCGCTACGCGGCCGGGCTTAGAAAACCCACAGATTGCACGCTCATGCGGGGCTCTGCCGCAAACAGCATTACGTTTTACAGTATAGGCGCAAGTGATTTGGATCCTGTGAGATACAACCTTTATTTCGAGCGATTTCTCAACGAAGAAAGGGCAAGCCCGCCCGACGCGGATCTCGATTTCGGCTGGGACGAACGCGACGCCGCGTTCGACTACTTTGTAAACACCTGGGGACGCGACCGCGTGGCGGTCATCTGCACCGTAAACCACATGAAGCGCCGTGCAGCGTTCCGCGAAGTCGCCAAGGTGTTCGGCTACAGCGAAGAACAGGTTACCGCCCTGCTGGAGCACCACATGCCGCAGGAAGACCCGGACATTTCTCGCGTGCTCGCATACGCAAAGAAAGTGCACGGCAAGCCGCGCTTTCTGGGCCAGCACCCGGGCGGCATCATTGTCACCAACGATCCTGTGTGGCGCCACGTTGCCTGCGAATATTCGGGCGGCGTCAAAAACCGCATCATCACGCAGATAGACATGCATTCGGGCATAGACGAGCTTGGGCTTATCAAGTTCGATATCCTGGGCAACGGTAGTTTGTCCGTGCTGCGCGACACGCTGGGCCAGATAGGCGAGCAGGGCTACGACGACCCTGGCATATGGAACAGCGAACATGTGCAGAACGATCCGGCAGTGCTCGACATGATAGAAAAAGGCCGCACGCGCGGCATTTTCTACATAGAGTCGCCGGCGCAGATGAAGCTCAACAAGCAGGCGCTTGCGTGCAGCTTCGAGGAAATAGGCATCACGTCAAGCGCGGTGCGGCCCGCAGGCGCAAAGTATACCAAAGTGTTTGTGGAGCGGCATCGCAAAATGAAGCAGGGAATCGTGGACTGGGACTTCGTGCACCCGTCGCTTGAGCCCATACTCGGCGAAACGCACGACTGTCTTGTGTACCAGGAAGACGTGGTGAAAATCTGTCACGACATAGCGGGCATGAGCTTCAAGCGCGCGGACCGCGTGCGCAAGATGATGAACAGCCAGCACGACGGCGTGCCCGACGACTACGAAACCGTGGCAATGGAATTCGTAAACGGCTGCATTGCCGCAAACGGCCTTACAAAGGAACAGGCATGCGAACTCTGGGAGCGGGTGAGTTCGTTTACCGGGTTCTCGTTCTGCAAATCCCACAGCTTGAGCTATGCCATATTGTCGTTCAAGTGCACCTATCTCAAGGCGCATTATCCCGCGCAGTTCATGGCATCGGTCATTTCGAACCTGCACGGGTTTTACTCGCAGGACACCTATATCAACGAGGCGCGGCGGCTCGGCATAAAAGTAAACCCCCTGCATATCAACACGAGCAGGGTGAAATGCCAGGGCAAGGGCCGGTTCCTGTCTGTTGGCCTCATGCACATTAAGGGGATTTTTTTCCGCACCGTGCAGGCGATTGTCGGGGAGCGCGACAAAAACGGGCCGTACCGCAACCTCGTGGATTTCATACGCCGCACGAACGTGGGCAAGAGCGAAATCGAAAAGCTGATCAAGGTGGGATGTTTTGATGGGTTCAACATGAGCCAGCCCGAGCTTCTGGCCCTGCTCGACGGCGTGTACGCCGGCGCGCGGGATGCGGACAACGACATGTTCGGCGGCCTGCGGCTTTCCAATGCGGAACTGCATCCGGGCCTGGCCGACTATTCGCTGACGCAGAAATGCCTGCACGAGCTCGATAACCTCGGGTTCATGCTGTCGGGAAACATCCTCGACATTCTCGATTTGCATCCCGAGTCGCGCAATGCCGTGCTGTGCAACGAGGTGGGCAGATATGCGGGAAGCGGGGTCAAGGTGTTCGGATGGCCCATCACCTCGCGTGTGCACCCGGTGCCGGGCAGGGGGGACATGAAATTCATCACCATCGAAGACAAATCCGGCTGCGCCGACATCGTGATGTGGCCCGACGTGTATAAAATATTCGCGGACGTAACGGCGCGGCCCGGCCCGTTCGCCATCACCGGATATGTAAAGGAGAATTTCGGCACACATGCCGTGTTCGCGCAGACGATTCGCAGCGTGGAGTGGTCGCCGTCCATCGTGGATTTCGAGATGGCGAGTAAAAGGTTATTGAGATCGTACAATGAAGAGTTTGTGTACAGGGATGCGGTGAAGACAGCGTAATTCTAGTATTGAAAAAAGATCTGGGCGCCCCGCCGAAGCCGGCGGCGGCCCTCCTTTCGGTCTCGGCTGGCGCCTCGGGCTGCCACGGCCCGATGGCGCCGTGTCTCGATACGCCGCTCTTTAGAGCGGCAACTCGACAACCGGCGCCAGGATCCGGGCAGCATCGCGTTCCAACGCGACCTTCAGTCCGGCCTGGCGCGCTGGCAAAGGTAATAATGCCGCGATTGTATTTGTTAAGCCACGTAGTGGCGGAATATCTGTAGCCCGGGGCGTCGCCCCGGGAAAACGAACGCAACGATATTTATTTCCCCTCTCCCTGTGGGAGAGGGGATTAAGGGGTGAGGGTATACCGCTGGAAAGGGTGTGGGTGCAGATCGTCCTGCGCTATGGCGCGGGAAAGCTGCACCCCAGGGGAAACCGCGTAGCGGTGTCCCCACCATAATCTTTTCAAATAACAACGAGACTATATGAACTGGTACATCAGCATATATATCCCGGATTTCCCTGCCCAATCATACTCCGCATATCATCCGGAAATGAACGGAATACCTTTTGTCATCGTCCGCCAGCGGGCCGACAGCCACAAAAGCGTTGTGGCGTCGCTGTCGCCAGAGGCGCAGGGCAGGGGAATATATCACGGATTTCCCGTTGCGCGGCTTGCCGAGCGCTTCCGGGACATTCATATTGTTCAGGAAGACCCTGCGCTTGCAGCTGCGGTTTCCGACGACCTCGCCACGGTGCTGGCCGCGTTTTCTCCCGACGTGCGCGTGTCTGCCCGCGGAAGCGCGATTGTAAACGTGAGCGGCATGCAGCGGCTTTTGAAGGCGCGTTTTTACGCGCTGCCCGACGAAATACGAAAAACCGTGAAGTCCGCGCTTGCCATACGCCAGTGCGCGTGCGGGGCCGGCGTGTCGCCGTATGTTGCGTCCATGGCCGCACACGATGCCGCGCCCGACGGCATTACCGTGTGCGAACAGGGGACCGAGGCCGCCATGCTCGCCCCGGTCGCGGCATCGGCCCTGCCCGGCCTGTCCGACAGGCTCAAACAGCGGTTGGCCGATTACAACATACGGACCGTTGCCGACATCCAGCGGCTTTCGGAAGACTTCCTTAAAAGCAGGTTCGGCGAAGAAGGCTCGCGTTTGTACAGCATGGCGGCCGGCGTATTTTTCGAAACGCGGCCGAAGTCCGGCCTTGCGGACATTGAATCGGGCCATACGCTCGTGCGCGACGAAAACGACGGCGCCGCGCTCAAAAGCCGCATACGCTACATTGTTGACAAACTCGTTTTCAGGCTGCGCACTGCCCGCGCCCAGGCAGGAAGCGTCGCGTTTACCGTCCGCTATTCCGACAACAAGGCAACGCAGCGCTCCATGCGGCTTCTGTCGCCCACCAGCGATTTCACCCTGCTGTACAACTGCTGCTGCCTGCTTTTCGAACAGGCATATTCGCGCAGAATCGCGGTGCGGAAGCTCAGCGTAACGGCAAAACCGTTTCTGGAGCAGGAATGCCAGCTTGACTTGTTCGACAACGCGGCGCAGGTGAAGCAGGAAAATATGGGCAGAAGTATAGGTACTATACGGATGAGGATGGGGTTTGAAATTGTGCAAAATGGGAATTTGGTTGAATATAATAAAAATTAATCCAAGAATGTATTTGGTGGGGGAAGTATCCCCCTGCTTTCAGCCCGCGCAGACGCGCGGTCTTCCAGCACCCCCTCCTGGGTGCGGCCGTGTACCGGCAGCGGCAAGATTCACACCCCTGCTGGGCGCACCCGCGGAGAGGGTGGTTGATAGGAAATCAGGTTATTATAACCTGTTCCCCTCTCCCCGTGGGAGAGGGGCATGGGGAGAGGTTATTGAAAAAACACCAAAGCACAGGTTACCTAAATTCAGGATGCTAAACAGTTGTTCAGGATACCCGGGTAATCGGGTGCTACAAGGGTGCGCCCAGCGTAGGGAATGGGCTTGCAACAGGTGGTACCCGGCTGCACCCGCTCAACGAACCAGATATATTTTAATATTATTATTATGTCAAACACAAATAAAAACCCAGATCTCGATTTCTCCGGACAGGAAAAAACAAACCCAGCTCTGTCGGCCTGGAAACCTTTCGAAATTCCACCAGATATAACTGCTAAAGGTTTTTACATAGGCACCTCCGGATATTATTTCGACGACTGGGTCGGCATTTTCAACCCGCCAAAGCCAAGGCGCTCGCAGAAACCGGAAACAATTGCAGGCAGGGAAGACTTTGACCGGCTGCGGTTTTATCAGAAGTATTTCCGTTTTGTAGAAATCAACGCGAGCTTTTACATGGAGCCGGTACAGCAGACCTACATAGACATCGAGCGGCGCAGCCTTGTCAATTCCATGTTCACGGTCAAGGCGCACCAGAGCGTGTCGCACACCAGGGAATGGGACGCGCAGAAGTCAAAAGATATGATGGAGCGCCATATCAGGGCAGTCGCGCCGCTTGTCGAAACCGGGCGGTTCTACAGCTTTCTTGTTCAACTTGAGGACCACAACGCGCACAGCCTTAAAAAGCTCGACTATCTGCTTAGCGTATGCGAACCGGCAGTGCGCAGGAAAATAGACGTGCACATAGAGTTCCGGCACCGCACTTGGCACAGGGAAGCGGTGCTGCAGAAGCTCAAGGACTTCGGCATAGGCATCTGCAACACCGACATCCCGCCGTTTCCGCATGTGTTCCCCCTCAAGGCCTATGCCACCACGCCCAAAGGCTATGTGCGTTATTCCGGCAGGAACATTGACAACTGGTATCCAAAGGCAAAGGCCAAGACTGCAAAAGATCGCATTGCTCAGCGCAACAGCCGCTACGACTACCGCTACAGCGATGACGAAATAAGAAAAAACGCGGCAGACCAAATCAAACTGGGTCAGAAAACGAATATCGTGGCCGTGGCGTATAACAACCATTACAAGGGCGGTGCGGTAAAGGATGCGACAACGAATATAAAGATGCTAAAAGAGAAACTTGGCGTGAGATAAAAGTAGATTTTTAATCCGGTGGGGGATGTCTCCCCCTGGCCCCCGGCTTCCGGCATGCTCCCAATGGCAAATAATGATACGTCAAGGAGCATGCGGTGATCCGGGGGCACACCCCCTCTTTGGCGCCGATACTTCTTTGTTTAACGGGCTGAAATAGTGGCTGGCGAGACAGCGGTGGCAGCGCGGGGCTATTATTCTGAGGAAGAAGACAAATATAATAGCAATTATGAATAGAGCTTTACTAATAGTTTTTGCCGCGGCTGAACGAAAATGGCAATTGGCTTATGCCCAGCGTTAGGTGGACTGGAGTGGTGCGCAGGAGCGCAGTACCGCCTGACCACGGCCCGCAGGGCCATAGTGGCAGTGCGGTACCGAGGCCTTGGCCGAGCCCGGAAGGAGGCCGACCCCGCGAAGCGGGGGAACGCCCAATTTTATTATATTGTAAAGAAATTCGGACATCCGGCTAATCCACAAAAGTAATTGACCACACTGCTGTCCTTTTTGTACTATAATTAAAGAGGCTGGGAAAGGGGAACTAATGCGGCTCACTGCATCTATCACGCTGCTAATCCTGGTGACATCCATTGATATTTCTTTCGCCGGCTACGGCGACAAAACAAACGGTCTTCCCAGCTGGCAGGAGCGTGCCATCCTTGTGCTTACCAATGTCTGCAGGATGTCTCCTGTACAGTACCGGGATGCCTATGTCGGCGCATATACCATTCTCCTGCCTGCAAATTACCCGGCTGTCCCACCGCTCTATTGGAACCTCGCGTTGAATACATCAGCCCGGTTTCATGCCATACAGATGGCCGATACCTGCGGCATGACCCATAATTCATGCAACGGTGAATCTTTTTCGACCCGCTTGCAGAAATTTTATAATAACAAAAGCTATACGATCGGGGAGGATATTGCAGCGGGAAGTACTACACCTCAGGCCGCTATGAAACTCTGGCTCATGGATCCCACGAACAATGTCCCGGCGGTTGACCTTGCCATGTGCGGCACTGCGCGCTGTGACGGTCACCGGTGGAACATCATGAATAAAGGGTATAGAGAAATGGGCACTGGCTACGCTTACGGCGCCATGCAATACAATTATTTCTGGTGCCAGGATTTTGGTGGGGGCAAACCCGAATTTGATAATCCCATTGTTTCCGGCGTGCATGTTTTCACCGAGACCGGAAAAACAACGTTCATGGCGAATTACTTTGATTCCATCGGCAAACCCCTTGAAGCTTCGCTGTACGTTGACAACCAAAAAACCGCGATGACGCTTCTCATGGGGGGCGATTCGGTAGGCACATACGGCGTCGCGTTGACAAAGGGATCTGCCTGCAGGTACTATTATTTCGCTTTCACCGACTCAAAGGGCAAGGCGTGGCGGTATCCCGAAACCGGGTATCTGGTGACCCAGGGCGAGGGCGCGTGTGCAAGGGATTTTGTGCCGCCGGAGAGCTTAAGTGTGAGAACAGGGAGTTTGAAATATATTTCAGAAAAAGACCAGATATGTTTGAAAATTACAGGCGAGGTTCTAACAGCATGGTTATACAAGTCTTCCAATGTCCTTCTTCAAAGCACAGTTTTTGATGCAAGTGGCAGATTGGTAACTGTACTATCATGGAAAAATGATATGGCATCTTCAGAAAGTACGATATCCGGTGGTAAAAAAGTTTACAGGGCGGTCGTGGGTCGAACTTTACGCCATGGAGTATATCTTGTGAAAAGCAGGTTATCGAATGGACTAACTATATTGCAGCGGCTTGAAGTGGTAAAAAATGATTAGGTTGGAACTACTGACCCTCGGATTTAATGCACATCCTCTCAAACTTCCTTCGGCTCCGTTACAAGCTTAAGCCCGTCGAGAATTTCCCGGGTTCTTACCGCAGAGAACCTGCCAATTTTTTCCTTCAGATCTGATTTGTCGAGCGTTATAATCCGGGTTACATTGAGGGTTATTCGATCGCCTTCCGATACAGATAAGTTTTTTCCTTGCAACGGCGATAATTGTCATCTGGATCGTCACTGTAAAACGCATTTATTTTCTGGAACAATTCAAAGTTATCAACCAGCTCGATCATGCGCCTTGCAGCCTGATTAAAGAATTGGCTTCTTGTCATGTGGAGCATCTTGGCAAGTTTTTTAACATGCCTGAAAGTTTTTAAATCACGTGAAATTACAATCTTTATTGCGTTCATATTTATTATTTATCTAGAATAATTGAATCACATCGAAATGTCAACAATAGGTTTAGCATTGAGGAAATATTTATTCATAGTTTCATCATTTAAGGGGTTGTACTCCCACAATTAGCGGGGATGTATTTTTATTTCCATTGTAACGAAAAACCAACGCGTATCGTTTAAGCAGCAGGAGCTTCGCAGATGATAATTCATCTTTCCAAAGACGCTTCCCCGCAGGACATCCAGGAGGTAATCGCCAGGATACGGGCCGCGGGATTGAAATACGAAAACCTGCACCCCACCACCGGCGTCACGCTCATCGGCGTGCTGGGCGACACCAGCGGAGTTGAGGAAGGGTATTTTCTCGAGCTTGGCGGTGTGGACAAGGTGATCCGCATTTCGCGGCCCTACAAGCTCGTGTCGCGCGAATTTTCCAGCGAATCGAAAATCATTTCCGCGGGTAATGTTAAAATTGGCGGGGACAAACTAGTCATAATGGCCGGACCCTGCGCGCTTGAAAATCCGCAGCAGATCGAAACGATCGCGCAGTACATAGCAAACCAAAAGATTCCCGTGATGCGCGGCGGGGCATACAAGCCGCGCACATCGCCGTACGCTTTTCAGGGTATGGGGGTGGAAGGGCTCAGGCTGCTTGCGCAGATGCGGGAAAAGTTCGGCCTTACAATCGTCACCGAGGCGACAGGGCTTCACCGGCACATGAGGCCCGACGGAAGCAGGGAAGAAAAAACAGTGCTTGAGAACGTTATTGAGTATGCGGACATCATCCAGGTGGGAGCTCGTAACATGAAGGCCTATGGCTTTCTGCAGGAGCTTGCGATATTGACAAAAGACAACAAGAAGCCGATTCTACTCAAGCGCGGCGAGTCCTCCACGCTCAAGGACTTTCTGCTCGCGGCGGAATATCTCGTTGCCAACGGTAACCCCAACGTGGTCCTCTGCCTGCGCGGCATCCGGACTTTTGAGGAAGAAAAATTCCAGCGCTACACCGCGGACATCGGCGCAATCCCGGTGCTTAAAAAGGAATCCAACCTGCCGGTCATTTTCGACCCGTCGCATGCCACCGGTTACAAGGCCAACGTGTACTCGCTGAGCATGGCCGCGATTGCGGCCGGCGCCGACGGCCTTATCATCGAAACGCACAACGATCCCGCACATGCCCTATGCGACGGCGAGCAGTGCGTGACAAAAGAGCAGCTGGGGAAAATAAAACAGGATACGGAGAAGATAAGGAGCCTGCTGGCGTGAGCATCGTCGCAGAATTCGCCCGTGAGCTTCACGAATCATTTCCGTGCGAAAAAACCCAGACGCTCACGCCGCTGGAATATCCCTCAAAAAGCGTGAAACTCACGGACATAAGGGTGGTGCTGTTTGACGTTTACGGTACGTTGGTCAATTACTGGAAAAATGAATTCGAAAACGAGGCCCGCAAGCAGGAGGCCCTGCTCGCGTCATTTGGAAAAGTAATACAGCGCTTCGGAATGGAGCCGTACCTTGTCCAGATGAACCCGGAAGAGCCGCCGCAAAAAACGCTGAGCGACCTTTACCACGGGCTCATTTCGCTCAAGCACGGGCTGGCCGCGGAGAAAAACATTGAGTTTCCTGAAGTCAAGATTGAGGAAATATGGGAAGCCATTCTCCTCATGCTTAAGCGCCGGGGATACGACTCCTCCGGTCTTGCGCTAGGCGAGGGGTCTGATTTCAACCGGTGTGTTGCATATTGTTATAATTTTTTTGCGTTCAACCGCGGATTGTATCCTGGCGTCGCTGGCGCGTTGCAGCGGTTAAGGGCCGAAAGCATATTTTGCGGCATTATGTCGAATGCGCAGTTTTACACGTCCATGGATCTTTCGCTTTTTTTTCGTGACCAGAGCAACGACGAGATAGACGATTATTCCCGGCTGTTTGAACATGATTTTGTTTTTTTCTCATACGAATACGGCGTGGCAAAACCGAACAAGCTCCTTTTTAGAAAGCTGTTCGACGCGCTGTATGAATACCAGATACTACCATCCCAAGCGCTTCTGGTGGGAAACGACCTTTTATCGGACATCCGTCCGGCCCAGGAGGCGGGCATGAAAACCGCCTTTTTCACCGGCGACAGCCGGTGCGCGTTTACGCATGGCGGGAGCGGGACAATAATCCCCGACATTTCGTTTTCGTCATGGGACGAATTCGCGGGCCGGGTCACGTTTTATTCAAAGTCGGAAGACGGGGCAACGAAAGGATTGGCATGATGGTGAAGGTACGGATCGCGCTCACGGCAGTATGGTTCATGGCTCTCGCGGCAGCCGGCGGCCCGCCAGAAATGAATTTCTTTACCGATTCCATAGGCGCGATAGACGCGCTGCCTGCCGCGCTCCTCAGGGGGGCCCAGGAAGCCTATACCGTAAACATGAACGGCCTTAATGCGCTTGACAGGGGCGATTTCGACAGCGCGGCCGTTTATTTTTCAAAGGCGATGTCGCTGCTGCCCAACTATACCGACGCACGGAACAACATGGGGGTCGTTCATTTCAGGAAAGGGAACATTGCCCAGGCGGGCATGGTGTGGAAGGCGATTACCGAAAGCGACCCGTCGTACGCCACGGCCTTTTACAACCTCGGCGTGATCGAATTCTACAAAAAAAACTATCAGGCAAGCAGCCAGCAGATGCAGAAAGCGGTTGCGTTAAACAAAAAATTCGTTGAAGCGCTGCTTATGCTCGGGCGTGCAGAGCTTATGCTTGACAAGGGCAAAGATGCGTTGGAGCATATCAAAGCCGCGAACAGGGCGGCCCCTGAGCGTGCTGAAACGTGGCAGTTCATGTCGTACGCGCTTGTGCGCGCCGGCGATACTGCAGCGGCGCTCGCGCTTCTTACAAAACACCAGGACAATGGCGCGGCACTTAAGATGCTCGGCGAAATAGAGGCGTCACGCAAGAATTACAAAGCGGCCTCCACCTATTTTTCCGATGCGGTTTCAAAAGGCGGAAACGCGGACCAGCTTCTTGACCTCGCCTCCTCCCAGATAGACGGGGGCAACTGCAAGGAGGCGCTCGCCACCCTCAAATTGTATACGTCAAAGGTATCGGTACAGGCGGCAGATGCGTTCCTGTACGGGGGAATTGCGGCAAAAGACTGCGGCGACATCGCCGGCGCCCGCGCGTATTTCGAAAAAGGGATTGCACAATATCCGAACGACGCGATTCTGCGCTACAACCTGGGCCAGATATACTTCCACCTGAAGCAGTTCGATCAGGCGGAGGCCATGTGGACAACGGTGAGCGATTCGCTCAACGATCCGTCTCTCTATTACCTGCGCGCGCTCAATGCACGGCGCAAAGGCAACCTTGAGCTTGCCGAAACCTATGTCCGCAACGCGCTGCGGCGCGACGAGCGGCCGGAATTCCTCGATCTGCTCGGCATCATACTTTACGCAAAAGGAAAAAAGGAGGAGGCGGCCGAGAGTTTTAAAAAAGCGCTCAGAATAGACCCTGAACTGAGGTCGGCACAGCTTAACCTCGCGCTGATCACCCAGAACAAGGACGAACTCGAAAAAGCCGCCATGGAAACGGAGAAAAAACGCGAGGAATGCCGCAGTAAATGCCAGGACATCGCGCTCGAGCTCGCCATTCTCTATTACCACCAGGGGTTGATCGAAAAAGCCGCGGGCCTGCTCGAAACGCTGCCCGACGGGGAAAAGAGCGAGCGCATTTTCCGCCACCTTGCCCTTTTCTACAGGGACCTGCATGAATGGGACAAGGCGATAAAGACGCTGGAAAAAGCAAAAACTTTTTTTGTGCTCGACGTCCAGACGGAATATGAGCTTGCAGAGGATTATCTTTTCTCAGGCAACAACCAGAAAGCGATTGAAGCGCTTACGAACCTTGCCGGAAAGTGGGACCAGAATCCCTGGCGCATCTACTACCAACTGGGCTACGCGTACATGGAAATGAAAGAGTTCCAAAAGGCGAAAAATTATCTCCAGCAGAGCTTGAAAAGAAAATCAGACAATCTTGCCGCGCAAGGACTTATGGCTTATATACTGAACTCTGAAGGTGATGTTGCGCAGGCAAGGGTCTTATGGGAAAAAACATTAAAGGAAGACCCTAATAATTTTACTCTCATGATAAACATGGGGCTCTCGTTTGAAAAAGACGGAAAGTACGATGATGCGCTTCAATACTATCAGAAGGCGCAGATGCTCAAAAGCGATGACAATGCAATACAGATCAACATCGGCAACGTTTACAGCGGCATGGAGAAAAACCATGACGCCGCCAAGGCGTATACTATTGCATTGAATTCCCCAAAACGCAACCTTGCCGCATACAACCTTTTCCTCCTTGCGCAGAAAACGGCAAACGAAACCCAGGCCCAGGAAATGCTTTCGTTGCTCAACAGCGAATTCGCGACGGGCGACTACGCGAAGCGGGCCCAGGCCGACATGCTGTTATGGAAAAAAGACACGGTTACTGCGCTGGCCAGACTGGAAGCGATCCCGTCAAAGGACCCCGGCGACTGGCTCACGCTTGCCAGGGTATATACGGCAAAGAAAAATTTCGCAAAAGTGTCGCAATGTCTTGCGATGCTTCCGCAGGAGCCGTACTGGGAAAAAGCTAAAACAGGCGTGAAGGCCCAGATGGATTTCTTTTCGGGGAATTACGAGAGCGCGCTTCTGGGATGGAAAAGCCTTGGCGACTCGGGTTTTTCCGTTCAGTACAACATGGCCGTTGCCGCGTTCAATGCCAAGGAATACAACGAGGCGATTGTCATAGGAGAAAAACTCGTGGCAAAAGCGCGGGGCGACGACAGGGCCGACGTGTGCAGGCTCGTGGGCAACGCGGCAATGGGCCAGAAACAATGGAAAAAGGCCCTGCAGTGGTACCAGCAGCTTGAAGACATCAGGCATAGCGACCCTCTTGCCGAGTACAACCTTGCCGTCATCTGCTACAATCTCGGCAGCATGGAGGAGTCGTGGGCATATTACCAGAAGGCGCGCCAGCTCGACCCGAAGCTTGAAAACAAGGACATCGAAAAGCGGTACCAGAGCCTCCATCCTGCGGACGGCACGTCGGCGCAGGTGATGGATTCGGCCGATACCTGGTACAATGATGCAGTCATGCTGCAGAACGACGGGAAAGACACTGCCGCCGAAGCATTATATAAAAAGATACTCGACAAAAATCCCTCATATTACCATGCGTGGAACAACCTTGGCGCCATTTACTCGGGCAGGGGAGAGCTTCAACAGGCGGTGGATTGCTATCTCAAATCAATTGAGAAGCAGCATGATATCCCCGAAGCGTACGCGAACCTGGTGAATGTTTATATCGCGATGGAAAATTACAAAGAGGCCCAGCGTTGGATTGTCAAGGGGAGAGGCCACAATCCGGATAGTGAGATTTTGAAGGAGCTTGAAATTAAAGTTAAGGAATTGGCAAAAAAGAAGAAATAATAATAGTTTTATTTTGGGGGGAAGTATCCCCCTAGGGTTCAGCCAACCGGCGTGTTTTTTTGTAGGGGCGCAGCGCGCTGCGCCCTTCTTGAATGCACGCCGGTTGTCCGAACCCATACCCCCTCCTGGGTGCAGCCGGGTACCGGCGGTGGCAAGATTCATCCTTCCGCTGGGCGCACCCGCGGAGAGCAGTTAAAAAGTTGAAGCGTAAACGCGTTGACGGGTTAATAAAATTTTACAGTTACGTTTCTTTTTCTTGGTCTTTGCGTTAGGTGGACTGGAGTGGTGCGCCAGAGCGCATTGCTGGCCGCCCCTCGCCGTAGGTGACTAGGGCGGTCCGGCAACGAGGCTGACTAGCCAAGCCCGGAAGGAGACCGACCCGGCTTTAGCCGGGGAACGCCCAACTCTTTCTCTTGATTTCTGGGTGCGCCCAGCGGATGTATCGGGCTTGAATCGGGTGGTACCCGGCTGCACCCGCTCAGCGTACCAGATGTATTATTATCAGGAAATAATTAAATATTATGAAATCAACCGATAACCGCTATCGTCCCGCAAGAGTCCGCTATAATCTTGATGGCTGGACAAGGAAAAAAAACCAGGCAGACAAGAATGTGCAATTTGGAAAACAGGCAGGCGGGTTCGGCAAAAAGAAAAAGGGAAAATCATGAGCTTGTCACTGTTTCAATTATTTTTCCGGTAGTGGAAAACCGGTTTTGGCCTGATGTAAATTCTTCGGTAATAAAGCCTCGTTAGACCCGCGATTCTTGGGGAGTGGAGGACAAAATGGATTTCATGGATTCTGTGCTCATTGTTGGCGGCGGAGGCCGGGAACATGCGATGTTGAAGGCCCTGCTACGCTCGGACAGGCCATTGTTCATGCATGCCTATCCGGGCAATCCGGGAATGGAAAACGACGGCTGCACCATTGTCGACAGAAATATCAACAACTGGAACGACCTTGCCGAATGGGTTGACAAAAATGAGATAGACCTGACCATCGTCGGGCCCGAGGCCCCCCTCGTGGAGGGCATCGTGGACATTTTTAAAAAGAAAGGCCGCGTCATTTTCGGGCCCGGGAAAAAGGCCGCGCAACTCGAGGGAAACAAATCGTTTGCCAAGAAATTCATGAAAAAACACGGCATTCCCACCGCGGCGTTCGCCGTGTTTGATAACAAGGAAGACGCGGCCGCTTACGTTAAGAAGCAGGGCGCTCCCATCGTGGTCAAGGCGAGCGGGCTCGCCGCGGGAAAAGGCGCCATCGTGTGCGAAACCGTGAAGGAGGCGACCGACGCCCTCAGCAACATGTTCGACAATGAGATGTTCGGCGACGCGGGGAAAACGGTCGTCATTGAGGAAAAAATGACCGGCGAAGAGGCCTCCGTGTTCGTCCTTTCCGACGGTAAATCGTATAAAATCCTGCCGGTGTCGCAGGACCACAAGCGCATCGGCGACAACGACACCGGCCCCAACACGGGTGGCATGGGCGCCTATGCCCCATGTCCGCTTGTCGATAAAAGGATGCTTGCCGAAATAGAGGAAGACATTATTGTCCCCACGCTTGAAGGAATGAAAAAGGAGGGCGCGCCGTATCAGGGCCTGCTGTACGTGGGCGTCATGGCCACCCCGGATGGCCCCAGGGTCGTGGAATACAACTGCCGCTTCGGCGACCCGGAAACGCAGGCGGTGCTGCCGCTTGTCAATTGCGACTGGTACGATGTGTTCCACGCGTGCGCGACGGGGAGCCTTGCGTCGGTGGAATGGGCGGTGAGGCCGGAATACTGCGTGTCGGTTGTGCTGGCGTCCAAGGGCTATCCCGGAAAATATGAAAAAGGGAAGCTGATCCAGGGCATAGACAAGGCTGAAGGCCATAAAAGCAACGTGGACGTGTACCACGCGGGCACGGTGTTCAATGAAGACAGGGAGTTTTTGACCAACGGCGGCCGGGTGCTCACGGTGAGCGCATGGGCCGAATCAATTTCCGACGCGATCGCCGAGGCATACGAGGCTGTGGCCGAAATCAATTTTGACGGGAAAATATTCAGGAAGGACATCGCCGCAAAGGGAATGGCAAGGCTGAAGAAGAACAGGACGGAGCAGTCGGTGTATGCGCGGTAGGAAATAAAATTCATGCGTTAATGCGTAAACGCGTATATGCGTCGACACGATAAAGGAGTATTCATGTCTGGCATAAAAGTCGCAATTGTAATGGGCTCGAAATCCGACAAGGAGCACGCCGAAAAGGCGGAGACGCTCCTCAAGGAATTCGGCATAGACTTCGAGACCTTTACCATATCGGCCCACCGGAATCCAAACAGGATAAAAAAGTTCGCGAAGAGCGCGGAGGAAAACGGGTTTGGCGTGATTATCGCGATGGCCGGACTTGCCGCGCACCTGCCGGGCGTGGTGGCGAGCCTCACGGTGCTTCCGGTCATCGGCGTGCCCATTGATTCGGGTCCGCTCCACGGTGAGGACGCGCTGCTGTCGATCGTGCAGATGCCTCCGGGCATCCCGGTCGCGTCGGTGGGCATCGGCAACGCAAAAAACGCCGCACTCCTCGCGGTACAGATACTGTCGGTCCACAACATGAAGCTCCGCGAGAAAATGAAGGAATACCGGAAGCAGTTCGGGGACGATCTTGACTGAGCGGATCCCCCTTTCCTCGCTTATGTCCGGCGCCGATGCCGGAACCGGGATGGCGGCGCTCGCAAACCGCGTGATGAATGGCGCGGTTTTTATTTATCCCACCGAAACAATCTACGGCATAGGCGGTAGGGCGGACAATAAGGAAGTTGAAAAACGTATCAGGTCAATCAAAGAACGACAGAAAGTCTCGCCATTAATTTGGATTGCAGATGATATCAGGCGATTCAAATCGTTTCATCTTCATTTTTCACCAAACGCAAAACGTCTCGCAGATAAATACTGGCCCGGCAATCTCACTCTCATTCTCCCTTCAAAAAGCACTCCTGATGGAGTAGGGGTAAGAATTTCAGATCATCCATTCATCACGGCGCTTTTTTCTGAAATGAGCGTTCCGATTTTCTCCACGAGCGCGAATCGCAGCGATCAGCCGTACGTTAATGATCCGGATGCTATTTACAAGTTGTTTGACGGGAAGGTGGATTTCATGGTTGACGCAGGGAAATTACCGGAGTCGAAGCCGTCGACTGTGGTAAAAATAAACAAGGATGATTCTGTTGAGGTACTGCGGGAGGGAGTGGTATCAAAAGAAGAAATTAATATGATTATAAATATCAGGTAGACCTTGTTGTCATCTGCCGGGAAAGGGTAATCACTGCGGCCTATTCATAGTAATCAGAGTAAAAGCGGATGGCTAATGTCACTCCCGCGTAGGCGGGAGTCCAGTCAACAATTCAAGCATGGATTCCCGCGTTCGCGGGAATGACAAAATCAACAAAGGTCAATTTAAAATATCTTGCCGTCAACTGTCAACCGTCAACCGACAACCTATTTCATCCCTCAATCTTTAGTACATGCGCCGGCTTCGTATTTGGGTCCAGCCTCACATAATTCCAATACCCGTGCCACAGATACTGCTCGTCATTGAGAAGGTCTTTTACCGTGTAAGCCGAATAATTGACGCTCCCTGCCAGGGCCTCGGGAACTCCTACGGTGCCTTCGTGAGTGTTGTGCGGGTCAAGATTGACAATCACGACAATGCGGTTGTTCTTTTCCGGCCAGATCTTTGCGTAGGCGATAATATACGGGCTCGTTGATTCCAGGATCGTTATGTTGTCTCCCGCCTGCAGGACCGGGTTTTCTTTTCGTACGGCATTGATGCGGGCCACGATGTTTTTGATGTTTCCCGGCGCGTCCCAGTCCCGGACTTTTATCTGGTATTTCTCGGAATCCATGTATTCTTCGCTCCCGGGCTTCAACGCACGGTTTTCGCACAGCTCGAAACCACTATAGATGCCATAGGTAGGCGACAGTGTGGCCGCAAGCACCAGCCGTATCACAAACGCGGGCCTGCCGCCTTCCTGAAGAAACGCGTGCAGGATGTCCGGCGTGTTGGCAAAGAAATTCGGTCTGAGGTAATAACGGGCGTCGGTGCAGAACAGCTCGCGGCTGTACGATTCCAGTTCGTCTTTCGTGTTGCGCCATGTAAAGTAGGAATACGACTGGGTGAAACCGATTTTTCCGAGCCTGGCCATGCGCTTGGGCCTTGTAAATGCTTCGGCAAGGAACAGCACGTCGGGGTGCTCCTGGTGCACGGTGAATATCAGCCACTCCCAAAAACCGGCGGGCTTGGTGTGCGGATTGTCGACCCTGAAAATTTTCACCCCGCGCAGAATCCAGAATTGCACCACGCTCAGCAGCTCTTTGTAAAGGCCGTCCCGGTCTTTGGTGTCAAAATCAATCGGATAAATGTCCTTGTATTTTTTGGGAGGGTTTTCGGCGTATTTGATGGTGCCGTCGGGACGCTGCCTGAACCATTCAGGATGCTCTTTTGCCCACGGGTGGTCGGGCGAGCATTGAATGGCGAAATCAAGCGCCAGTTCCATCCCGAGACGCTTTGCTGCTGCGAGATAATGGTCGAAATCGGCGAGCGTGCCCAGACCGGGATGAATTGCTTTGTGGCCGCCTTCACTGCCGCCGATTGCCCAGCAGCTTCCGGGATCGCCGGGGCCGGCGGTGTCTGAATTGTTGGGTCCCCTGCGGAAGGCGGACCCTATCGGGTGGATCGGCGTGAGGTATAAAACGTCAAAACCGAGTAAAGCGACATAAGAAAGCTGTTTCTCGGCTTCCTTGAACGTTGCGCTGCGGCCAGGGTCTGTGCCCTGCGACCGCACGAAAATTTCGTACCATGAGCCGAACCTGGCCTTTTCGCGGTCGGCCCATAATGGCATCTGAAGGTGATACAAGGTGGCATCGGAACGCTGGTCATTGCGCGCCATGAGCAATGCGAGCCGCTCGTCAAGCGCATATGCCACTTTTTCCGCTGCATCGCCGCCGGTCAGTATTTTATTTTCAAATGCCTGCAGTTCAGCCGCGTCGGCGCTGTTTTGCTTTAGGGCGCCATGGGTGCGCCCGATGATGTGCGCTCCCTCCAGCAGCTCGCTGGAAACATCTGACAGGGCCTCGGCTTTTTTCTTCAATTCGCCGCGCCACGAGCCGAACGCGTCGGTCCATGCGCATATTGTAAAGACCCAGTCTCCAATGCTGTCGCAGGAGATGGAGCCGGACCACCGGTCGTTGACGTCTTCCTTGAGAGGAGACTCGCGCCAGGCGGGATCGGTCACCACGGGCGCTTCGCGGCAGTATGTTTTGGAAACGGGCCGCGACCTTTTTACTGGCTTGAACAGAACTGCTGCGCGCAGCTTGTCATGCCCGTCCTTGAAAATATCCGCAGAGATGTTGACGGTTTCTCCGACAACGGTTTTTGCGGCAAAACGCCCGTTGTCAACACTCGGGCCCACTCCTTCGATGATGATGCGGTTTTGTTCCATGGTCATGGAAGGTTTTTTCCTTATGCACGTTCTTTTATGACTTCGGCATACATGTCTTTTGTTTGTTTTGCAATAGAGGACCACGAAAAATATTTCTCCACGCGCAGCCTTCCGGCCTTTCCCATTTTCCGGGCGAGCCGCCTGTCTCTGAGGAGCTTGTTGATGGCGTCGGCAAGCGCGCGCGGATCAGCCGGCGGCACCAGAAGTCCGGTTTCATCAGGCACCACCACTTCCTGGATGCCGCCCACGGCGCTCGCCACCACCGGTGTTTCGCAGGCCATTGCTTCGAGGTTGATGATGCCGAACGGCTCGTATACCGAGGGGCACACGAAAAGGCTCGCGTTGGTATAGAGCTCCATTGCCTGGTCTTCGCGGAGCATGGTGTTTATCCAGATCACCCGTTTCTGTTTGGCCACCCTTGCGGCGATCTCCTTTTCCACCTCCGGCGTATCGGGGGCCGAGGTGCAGCACACCAGGCGAACCCCGGGGTCGACATATTCCATTGCGTCAAGAAGGTGCGCCATGCCCTTCTGGCGGCTCGTGCGGCCCAGAAAAAGGATGTAGTCGTCGGGAATTTCGTACGCGCGCAGCGTGTCTTTCGCGGGCGAAGGCCGCCATGTGTCGAGGTCGATGCCGTTATGGATCACCGCGATGTTTTTGGCATCCACGTTGAAATGGTCGAGGATTTCGCCGCGCGCGTGTTTTGATACGGCAACGATCCGGTCGGCGTTTTCGAGCGCGATTTTTTCCACCCAGGTCGTGAGATGATACGAGCGGCCGAGCTGTTCCTCTTTCCACGGCCGCAGCGGCTCAAGGCTGTGCACGGTGGCGACGTAAGGGATGTTGTACAGCACCTTTGCCATATATCCCGCGAGTGCGCCGTACCAGGTATGCGAATGCACGATGTCGGCGTCTATGGGGTCACGTATCATGGAAAGGTTGGTGGAAAACGTGCCGAGCGCGCTGTTGAACAGGGGGTTGTTGCCTTCCCACATGCGGGTCCAGGCCTGGTAGCCCTTTACCTTGAGCCTTCCGTTTTCTTGGGCCTGGTCGCCCACGCAGCGCACTTCAACGTCCATGGAGCGTGAGATGGCCGACGCCAGGTTTTTGATATGCACGCCGGCGCCGCCGTAGACGTAGGGGGGATATTCTCTTGTAAAGTAAACGACCTTCACGATGCGTCCTTACTTTCCCGATGCGCGTTGATAGATGCTCTCTCCCGATGCGACGGGCTTTTTAAAACACTCTTCGCCCGCCTCCGGATGCACGATGCAGTTGCGCCCGATGCGCGCCTTTGCGGGTACGTGGACGTCCATCCCGATGAGCGTTGCGCCGCAGGTGAGGGACTTGGGCATTTCCTTGCTGGGAAGCGTTTTTCCCGCGCCCACCGTACACACGGGGCCGAACATCGCCCGCTTGTCGGATATTACTTTGTCAAGCATCGCGCCTTCGCGGACCGTCACGTCGTCCCAGAGAACGGAATTGGTGACCACGGCGTCTTTTTCAACGATGACGCCAGGCGACAGCACGCTGTTGCGCACGGTACCCGCTATCTCGCACCCGCCGGATATCAACGAATTTTCTATGACCGCACCGGGCCGGCACCGGGCGGGGGCGGGGAGACGGTGTAGGGTGTTCGAGCGTATTTTCCATTCCGTCAAATTGATCCCGGGCGAGGGCCCGAGCAGGCTCTGGTGGAATTCGTGGTATTCGTCAAGGGTGCGGGTGTAATACCATTCGCCGTTAAAGGTATATCCGTAGGCGGAGCGGCGCGGTATAAGGCGCCTTATGATTTCGTGGATATAAAACGTGTTTCCCTCGTCTTTTCCCGAAACGGAGCGCAGCAGTTCGTCCACGAGGACCTGGCGTTTGAAAAGGTACACCCCCATTGAGGCCAGGTTGGTGCGCGGATATTGCGGCTTTTCGGTGAACTTCACGATCTGTCCGGCCGAATTGAGTTCGCCGATCCCGAAACGCGACGGGTTGTCGTTTATCGGTTTGAACGCCATTGAGAAATCCGCGGCCCGCTCCTTGTGAAAGCTCAAGAAGGGGGTGTAGTCCATATTGTAAACATGGTCGCCGGAAACGATGAGGACGTCCTCGGGCTGGTTTTGCTGGATAAAATCGATGTTTTGATAAAGGGCATCGGCCGGGCCGCGGTACCATTCCCCGCGCTCGGGGCCCACGTAAGGTGAGAGGAACCGCACCGCCCTGTCGGTGCCCACAAGGTCCCATGCCATGCCGATGCCAACGTGGTTGACAAGCGAGGAAGGCCGGTACTGGGCAAGAATGCCCACGCGCCCTATTCCCGCGTTTGCGAGGTTGGTGAGCGCGAAGTCTATGGCCCGGTATGCGCCCGCAAAGATGACTGCCGCTTTTGCGCGGCGTTCCGTGAGGGCGGCAAGTTCCTCCACCCGCCCTCCGGCAAATATCATGGCGATTGTTTTTTGCATAGGGGATACCTGCGTTGAGTATAACTGTCTGCAAAACAGGGCATTACGCTGTTGTAATTTTCCGCTATTAATAATACTACATGCATCAGGAATTGACAAGCGACTTGAGGGGTTTACCGTCCCTTGCTTATGCGGTAATCGCGGATATATTTCTTTTCCATGTATCGCGGCGACATGCTTGCCCTTGCAGCCATCGGGTAGTATTTTTTCACCCACTCAATGGAACCAATTTCTAATCAGAAGAAAACATCCGGACGCATGCCCCGGCTCCTTTTAATCAACCCGTACACCGATATAAAACAGTACGTTTCGAATTACGGTTTTGCCCGGTTGATCGGTAAAAAGGCCAACACGACGCCGCTTTCGCTTCCCCTGCTTGCCGCGCTGACGCCGTCCCACTGGGACGTGCGGATCATTGATGAGGAGCTCGAAGCGCTCCCACCGGACATCAGCGCCGACATCGCCGGCATCACCGCACTTTCCAATACCGTCGACCGCGCCTACGAAATCGCCGACTCGATGCGCGCCCGCGGTATTCGGGTGGTGATGGGCGGGCCTTATGCGAGCTGCAACGTAAACGAGGCCCTCACGCACGCGGACAGCGTGGTGATCGGTGAGGCCGAACAGGTTTGGAAAACGCTTCTTGACGAATATGAGTCAGGCAGGCCCGCCCGCACCTACCGCGCAGACGGCATGGTCCCGTACCGTGAGTCGCCCCGGCCGCGCTGGGACCTCATCGATGCCTCGCTTCTGGCCGCAATCCCGGTGCAGGTTTCGCGCGGGTGCCCGTTTTCCTGCGATTTCTGCCTTGTGTCGGAGCTGTTCGGCACCGCCATGCGCTACCGCGACATCGACGACGTGGTGGCGGAGATCGAATCGCTTCCTAAAAAAACGCTGTTTTTCGTTGATGACAACCTTACGGCAAACAAAGAATACGCGCGAAGGCTCATGAAGCGCCTTGCGCCCCTTGGCATCGTTTGGATGTCGCAGGCCAGCATCGAAATCGGCGATTTTCCCGACCTGCTTTCCGAAATGGCGGCCGCGGGATGCATGCACATCCTCATCGGGTTTGAATCGGTAAACGAGGCCAGCCTGGGCGAGGCGCACAAGCGCCAGAACAGCATAGAAAAATACGCAGGCACCATAGCCAGGATTCACAAGGCCGGCATCCACGTCTGCGCGTCGATGATTGTCGGCTTCGACAATGACACGCTTGACGAATTCGACAAAATCCGCGATTTCATCCACGCCGCCGGCTTGTGGTACGTCAATCTCAATATTCTCGACGCGATCCCGGGAACAAAACTGCACCACCGCATCAGGGACGAGGGACGGTGGGTGAACAGGCCCAACCGCCTTACGGGCGGCATGTTCCCCACGATACGGTACAAGCGCATGTCGCAGGCGGGATTGTTCGACAAATACATGGAAACCATGCAGCGGCTCTATTCGTGGGACGATCTTCACGACAGGATCGTCAGCTTGTTTGCTTCGGGGTCGTTCAGCAGGCCCGAACACAATCCCGACGTGCCGCTTGCGGATAAAATCATCCTTACGTTAAAAATCATCTGGATGTTTCTGGTCACCGCTCCTCCTGTCAAACGCCGCTTGTTTCTGGCGCTTTTCAAACTTGTCAGGCAGCGGCGCGTGGCGCCGGAAAAAGTGGTGTTTTTCCTGCTCACAGCAGAAGGCATGAACAGGCTCGGCCGCGAGCTGATGCTCAGCGTTCCGGAATGGCGCAAAAAGTTCGCTGCCATGGATGCGGCAACTTCCATAAAGTAGATTTTTAGAGAGATTTTCGGCTTTAACGGCCGGCGGACAGTTTTATACTTAACAGGAGGCGATTGTGAAAATGGGCTTTTTATTCAGCGGTATTTTCTGGGGCAGCATCCTTATTCTCCTCGGTATTTCCGTGATAATCCGCATTGTTTTTAACGTCCATGTTCCCCTGGTGCGCATCGTTTTTGCGCTCATTCTGATTTATTTCGGCATACGCGTTCTTATGGGGGGCTCCTGGTGCAGGTCCACGTGCAGCGCAAACACCGTTCTTTTCGGCGAAGTGAAAACGGAATTGACAAAAGACTCGAATGAGTACAACATCATTTTCGGAAAGGGGAGCGTGAGTTTTACCGACACCGCGCTTGCGGCTAAAAACCGCAGGATAAAGATCAACACAATTTTCGGCGCAGGAGAAATAAAAATCAATCCCGCACTTCCCGCGGTCATTAAAATCAGCTCGGCATTTTCGAGCGCTAAAATGCCCGACGGCACTATTGTTTCCTTTGGAGAATCAACCTATAAGACAAAAGCATTTTCAGAAAATGCTCCTGTTCTTAGAATCGATGCTACCGTGGTGTTTGGGGGACTGGAAATAACCGAGAAATAACCGCTGTTCATAAATTATAGATGATTTGGAAGGCTTTTTCCGCAAGGATATTACCGGTCTTGTATGGAAAAAGCCCTGTATTTTTCTAACCTCTTTTCCCGTAACCTTTCTGTCAGCAATATTTTACCTTATATTCTCTTCCTTGTATTCTCTTACCGGCAGTAAGAAAAAAACAGTGGAAAATACCTTGAAATACGGTAATATTATAGACACAGGATTGTTATGCAGGCATTTGGGCGTGGATTCATGAAAAGAAAAATGCGCCCTGTTGTCTCCTTCACCGCATAGCAAGGTTTAAATATGCCCAATCTTTATGAGTACGTGAACTACCGGTTGTTCCTCCAGGATTTTCTTGCCGAGCATAAGAAAGACACCGAGCCCGACTTTTCACACAAGATGATCCTTGCTAAAATGGGAATTTCCTCGACCGGGTTCCTCTCCAATGTCATGGCCGGCAGGAAAAACCTTACGCCGATCCAGATCATCAAGCTTGCCAAAATCATTAAAATGAACAAGGCTGAATCGGCCTACTTCGAGGCGATGGTGTACTTCACCCAGGCAAAGGTCATTGATGAAAAGAACGAATATTTTAACCGCCTCGTGACCCTGCAGAAGGTCAAACTCAAGGTCCTCGATAAAAAGAAAATGTCCGTTTTTTCAAAATGGTACTATGTGGTAATACGGGAACTGCTGTATTTTTACCGGTACAACGGCAGCAATCCTTCGGCCCTGGGCCACAAAATGGAGCCGACCATACGGCATACCGAAGCGGAACAGGCAATCCGGTATCTCGAAGATCTCGGGCTCATTCTAAAAGACAAGGACGGGAATTACCGGCAGGTTGACAATGCGGTGACCTCGGGCGACGAGGTGAGGTCGCTGCACCTCACCAATTTTCAGCTTGCCACCATGGAGCTTGCGAAAAGGGCGATCCAGAAAATTCCCGCTTCGGAAAGGGACGTGTCGGTCCTTACCATGACCTTGTCGCCCGACACCTTTCAGATGATAAAATCCGAGCTGCAACACATACGAAAGCGTATCGCGAAAATCGCGGTTGACGAAGACAAGCCCGACAGGGTGTATCAGCTTAACATTCAGTTTTTCCCGGTCACTAAAAAGCTGGAGGGGCCTTCCGCCCATGGATAGAATTGTCCGCAAGGCGTTTTTTTCCGTGCTCGCCGTCGTTGCCGGCGCTGCCTCTTGCCTCTATGTCTTCTGCACGTTGAACGTCGCGGGCAGCGCCACCGAGGGCGGCAATGTGGAAATTGCCGGCGTTATCGTTGATTCCCTGAACCATCCTGTTCAGGGGGCAAACATCGTGCTTAGGCCCAGCAATTACCTTAAAGACACGTCCGGAACTTTGCCCCCGAGAAACGTTGCTGCGGACGCGGTCACCGGCCAGGACGGACGTTTCCTTTTAGACTCAATCAGCGCCGGCCAATACTGCATCACGGCGAGCAAGGGCAATTCGCTGGCTGCGCTTATCAGGTTCGGCGTCCAGCCCACCGACACCCGTGATACTCTTGATACCACCGCGCTCGCAACTGCGGCCGAAATAAACGGCACGGTCCTCAACCAGTCCACCATAAAAAGCGCAATGTATGTACAGGTATACGGTCTTGAAAAGATCGCCAAGGTTGATAGCGCAACAGGCGGATACCGGATCACGACAGTGCCTGAGGGCAGCTACCGGCTGCAGGTGCTCATTTCGTCTCCCAAGTATAACCCTGTTGTAATCCCGGACGTCTCATGCCTGAAAGGCGAAAATAAAACCGTTGACACGATTACCATAGCTCCCTTTGCAGATGAAAACTATGCCCTGTGGCCCTATTCCAAGACGCTCCTGCTCAATACGACGGCAACCGGCGCCAACGTCGCCGGCAGCGTTGCGGATTTTCCCGTTCTGGTGCGCTTGAACTCCCCGGCGTTCACCTTCAGCCAATTTCTGTCCGATGGGCATGATATACGGTTTACAAACAGCAAGGGCGCGCATCTTCCCTTTGAAATTGAGCGGTTCGACCCCTATGCCGGTGTCGCGGACGTCTGGGTGCTTGTTGACACGGTTAAAGGCAACGATTCGACGGCAATCACCATGTATTGGGGCAACATGAATGCCGCCGCGCAGTCGCTTGCCTCGCTCGTATTCGATACGGCATTTGGCTACAGGGCCGTATGGCATTGCAACGACAGGGCGCTTAACCCGCGAATGGATGCGACCATCAACGGGTTCAATGCATTGCCCGACGGATATGAGGGCGATGAGTGGACCTACGGCGTCATCGGCGGCTGCGACAGCGCCGACGACAATGATGATAAACTTAAGGCGCCGGACATAAACGCAGGCGCTGCGCTGACGCTTTCCATGTGGGTCAATTCCTACGAATGGACCTCTTCTCTCCGCCAGTTCTGCATTGCGAAAGCGGGATCGGTCGCCGGCAAACAGCCGCTGTATTCGCTCATGATCAACGAGAACAAGGAACTGGCGATGAACGTTACGGCAAACGGCAAGGCGGATTCGGTGAGCGGTGGATCGATTGCCCTTAATACCTGGTATTTTATAACCGGGACCTACGACGGCTCATCACTCAAGGTGTACCTTGACGGCGCGCTGGTGAAAAGCAAACCCGTTTCGGGCGCCATTGACACGAGCAGAACCAACGTTTATATAGCGTATTTTGACAAGCTGTCCCAGAAGCTCCATGGAAAATTCGACGAGGTGCGGATCATGCGGACGGCGGCAAGCGCAGATTGGGTCCGGCTGAATTACGAGAACCAAAAACCGAACGGCACCCTGGTGAAGTTCGCGAATTGATCTGTTTTCTCCTCAGTCACTTCGACGCACCATACGCAGGATTTCCACCCTTGTCTTTCCCTCGTTTACATATTCCTCCCATGCAAGTGATGATGAAAAACCGGCTTTGTACGCCGACGTTTTGAATTCCTCCCACCATTGACGGCACGGGTCCGCAATATAGGCCGTTCCGCGCGGAGCAAGCGAGGCGTTGAGAAACTCTATTACCGGCGCAATCCAGCGCTGCTCGTACATGATGTCCGACGCAATCACGCAGGCAATTACCGGCTTGAGACAGGCATGGCGCCAGTCTGTGCAGAGGACCAGTGCCTTCTGCGCGTGTAAAAGGATGTTGTGCCGGGAAAATCTGCATGCGTCGATGGAAATATCCGTTGCCACGCACCGGATGCCTTTTTTAGCGCATACCGACGCAACAATCCCGAGTCCGCTGCCCAGTTCAACCACGAACCCATGCGGCGGAAGCGCACTGCTGCCCTTGCCGGACATGAAATTGAACATGGCGAACGAGGCAGGCCATTGCTCGGCCCAGTAGGGAAGCATTTTATCTTTTTCGTACTCCTCGTCGCTCATCGAATCGAGGATGCTTTCGGGATCGGCCGGGCGCACGAATTCGAAATGCTCGGTTTTATAGTGCATCGAAAAGCGGATAAAGGGTATGGGCAGCATAAAGTAAAACTACCATAGGGGCCATTTGAAATCAACGGCGGCAAACAAAACTTGGCCGGGGCCGCAAAAAGGCCGCAAAGCCCGGAAAAAATATCTGAAAACGGCAATTTCCGTCCATGTTTAAGGGTTGACCCCGGGGCATTTTAGCGGTATAATTACAGCAGCTCCCTTTGGGTGAATCAGGACAACGGTTACGGAAAAACAGGTGAGACCGCCATGAAGGGAAAATCCTGCAAACTCTACGACGAGAACCTTGTCCGCAACATCATGATTTCCACCGGCCTTTCCATCATCGAATATATCAAGCAGTTTAAGAGCGCCGATACAATTGATATATGCGATTTTATCGAGCAGAACGCCGACAATATCATCGAGAACACCATCGAGGACATGAACCACGAATATCCCGAAGGCCCCCGGCCGCCCGACGACGGGCCGGCAGACGGCGAAAGCCAAATGTAGTTTGCAGGATGTGGGTTGTAGATTTTTACCGGGTATCCTTTTTACTCTACAATCGTCAATCTGCATTCTACAATTTTTATTAGGGGCAACATCAATTAATTTATTACACCATTGCAATGCCGAGGTGGCGGAACTGGTAGACGCAGTGGACTCAAAATCCACCGGGAGCAATCCCATGAGAGTTCGACTCTCTCCTTCGGCACTTTGCAATTGCTCCACGTTGATGCCTCCTTCAATTCTATTTTTTCAAACAGAAATACATTATTTTTACCAGGGTCGGGCTTATAAGCCAAAATCTGCGGTGTAACGCGGCGGTGCTGCGCGGAAACCGGGGAGAACATGGGTTTGATCGTTAAAAGTTCAGGCGTGGAATGGTCCTCCTTTGTCGGCAGGGACCTGGGAAACGTAACGCTCATACGCGAACTCGGGCGCGGCGTGATGGGCGTCGTGTTCGTCGGCTACCAGAAGACGCTCAGGCGCCAGGTGGCAGTCAAGGTGCTTGTAAAGGCGCCGGGTTCCGGCGAGCTTGCCAGCGAACTTTTCCGGGACGAAGGCGAAATGGTTGCCGTGCTTTCCCATCCGAACATCATTCCGATTTTCGAGATGGGCGAAGCTGAAGACTGCTATTATCAGGTGATGCAGCTGGTTGACGGGATTGATTTGCGCACCACCATCAGGCGGCTTGCCAAGCACCCCATTCCCGCAAAACGGCTGCTGCCGCTTTCCGAAACGCTTGACTTCATGATACAGGTCCTCGACGCTCTCGGGTACGCCCATGAGGAAGGCGTGATACACCAGGACATAAAACCCGCCAACATCCTTATAGAAAACCGCGGCAAACGCCCGCTCGTGGCCGATTTCGGCATAGCGCGCGCGCTTTCGGGGGAGTACAAATCCGAAGGGCTTGTCGTGGGCACTCCGCTGTATATGTCCCCGGAACAGGTTGCCGGCAAGGTGACCGACGGCAGGGCCGACATTTATTCGGCAGGCGTCATATTGTTCGAAATGGCCGCCGGCACCCTTCCGGTGAGGCCGGAGGAAAAAACGGAAAAGATCCTTATGCGAAAAAAAAACGCGCCGGACACGTTTTTCACTGCAAAACCGCATGAGATTTCTCCGCTTATTACTTTCGAGCTCGAGAAAATAATCATGAAGGCAATTGCTCCTGCCGCCGAATGGCGTTACCGCGACTGCCGTTCCTTCATTGAAGACCTTGAAAAAATCCGCGAATTGCAAAATGACAAGGCCGGGCCCGGCAGGCAGGGAGCGTCGTCATGAACAATGATGCGTCAAGCGGCCACGGCGCCGTGGACCAGAGGCATGCCGAGACCCTGGCAAGACTTTTCAACCTTGTCTTCAACAGCGCCGTATTGTACGGCGGCGCCCACCAGACCACCACCGACAGCGCGGTCCCGTTTTTTAATTCCGTCGCCAAACTTGTCAAGGGAGGCGCCCTTGTTTCCATTCTTGCGGAAAGGGAATCAGTTTACATAGAGAATCATTGCGTTGACAAGATCATCAACGCGCGCCGGCTTGTCACGCATTTCAAAAAGGCCGGCCTGCAGTCAATCACCTTTTCCTCCGAAGTGACGCTCGAAGGCGTCAAGGCGTTTCTCCAGATACTCAGCGATGTGCAGACCTATCCCACGGCCGACCTCATGAAGAAGGGCCTTGTTCTGCAGAATGCCCGGGGAATACGCATCAACTACGTCGTGTACCGCAAAATGACCGCCGACGAGGCCATTGTCAACAAAGACGCGGTAACGTCGCCCGCTGCGTCGCCGCAGGACACCTCGGTTGCCAGACAGGTGATCGACGGCCTGTCAGGGGTCATGTCCGCACAGGAGCTTATTGGCGACCCGAAGGCAGGCGCGACGCGCACGCCCCGGCTGCCGGGCCTTTCGCAGGGGGCCAACCTCGATGAACTGCTCGCCCAGCTGAGGGCGGTCAACGTGCAGATGAAAAACCCGCAGCCGGGGGGCGCCATGTCGGGCCAGCAGATGGTGGAGGCGGTCATCAACCTCAAGAAGCAGGTGGCCGACAACCTCGATCTCATCAGAAAAACACATGACCTTAACGAATCGGAAAACCTCGTGGCAAACGAGGTGGACGCCATGAGCCACGAGGTGATGCTGCGCCTTATCCGCGAGGAATACAAGGGCGGCGGCGTTTCCATGCGCCGGCTCGCGCAGATCATCCGCCGCATGATGCCCGACATCAAGGAACTCAAGCGTATGCTGCCCGGGCTCAAGGAGGTGCTGCTCAAGGAAGGCATGCCTCCCGCCGAATACCTCCAGCTCGTGACTGAAATACTCAAGGACATCGATTCCGACGGCCTTACCGGTGTTTTTGAGGGCGCGGTGCAGGACATCGGCATATCCATGGATGAGCTTATGGAGTCCATCAAGGAAGACCCCGCCGATGCCGCGCGCCTCATCATCCTCGCCTCCGAAATACGGAAGACCTCGCACCAGGACACGGCGCAGCTTTCGTCCATGCTCACCGACTACGTTGAGCGGGTGAGCCGATCGCTCGCGCTCGAATCAAAAGAAATAGCGAGCAGGGAAGGGATACATCTGGTAAAGGCCACCATCGGCAGGATCGAGAACGACCTTGTGGACAAACTAAAACAGCACGGCATCCCGCAGCCGGTGCTCAACGAGGCGTCGCAGCAGCTTTCGGCGCGGCTTGACCAAACAGTCGCCGAGTTCAAGCAGGAATGGGCGTCGCGGTTCGTTGGCACCCTTAAGGACAGCGGCGAAACCCACATCATCCAGACCCTCAAGGACATGGTGCGCAATGAAAACGACGTCCAGTGGCTGCAGGGGCCTTTTGCCGCGATGCTGAAAACAAAAGGCTATAGCGATACGCGGATCGCCGAATTCTTTGAAAAAGCCAAGGCGACATCCGGCAAAGCGATGAACGAGCTGCCCAAGGGTGTCTTGAATGTCAACACGACCATGTATTTTTTAGAGCGTGAAATCAAGCGCCACCAGCGGTACAACTCACCGTTTTCCAGCGTCATCGTCACCGCCGAGGCAATCGGGCCCGCAGCGGGGCCCCTGCGCAGCGCCGGCGAAGAGGAGGGGCGGACAATCATGTCGCAGGTGCTTGTGTACCTGCGCCGTGTTTTGCGCGACCTCGATATCGTGGGGTCGCTCGGGCTCGTGTCGCGCGACGTGCCGTTTGTGGTCCTGCCGATGACCGAGGGCCCCGGCGCCGCCTGTGTGGCCGGACGCCTGGAAAAGGACCTCAACGCCATGGCGTTTGAGTGCGGGGGCGGGCGCGTGCGCTCGGTGTTCGCCATTTCATGCGCCTCGTTTGACAAAAAGGTAATGACCGGATACCGCTCCTTCCTCGAGACCGCGCTTTCGTTCCATAAGAAGAAGCAGGACCAGATACACGCCACGATAAAAGCGTGACAGAGACCGGCAGCTGAACAGCTGCCGGAAAGCGGTTGCGCACTTCAAGAAAAAATGCGGGAAAAAAGAGAACGGAGGGGAGAGGATTTGAACCTCCGGTAGCGGTATTAACCACTACGACGGTTTAGCAAACCGTTGCCTTCAGCCACTCGGCCACCCCTCCATTATTTATGGAGATCTTCAGGAAAATGTCCAGTAAATATAATTGCTTATGGGCTTGAATGAAAAGCCTTTCATGGGTTTGTAAAATCAAACCCTGCTCATAATGAGAAAATTCTTGAAATCAAATTCAATTAGAAGTACTATTATTAATGAGATACGTACATTTTTAATTTGATTTTAATTATCCTGGAAGCATAGGTTTTGGTTCCGTTTAAGTAATTGAAAAGTTTTACGTTAGCGCCTGGTGTTGTTATATTACGTCAAGTAATTTATTATGGAATCATTAAAACTATCCTACCACCGATACCTCAGGTACTTCCTGGCAAAGGACGATGTCACGGCCACGCCGTACGACAAATACCTGGCCCTTTCGTATGCGGTACGGAGCGAGATGGTGGACCGGTGGATCGAAACCCAGCGGCGCTATCACAACAAAGAACTCCGGCGGATATATTTCCTTTCGATGGAATATGTTTTCGGAAAAAGCCTCAGGCAGAACATGATGAGCCTTGACATAGAAAAAGATGTGGCGGCCATGGCCAGGGAGTTCGATTTCTGCCCCGACGAGCTTTACGAGCAGGAGGAGTCGTTCGACCTGGGCAACGGCGGTAAGGCGAGGCTTGCCGCCTGCCTTCAGGACGCGATGGCGTCCGCTGCGCTTCCGGCAATGGCCTACGGCCTGCGGTACGACTTCGGGCAGTTCCACCAGGTCATCGAAAACGGCGTGCAGGTTGAACGGCCCTACGACTGGCTCCACAAAGGTCATCCGTGGGAGATCATCAGGCCGGAATATTCCTGCGATGTCAACTACTACGGCCGCGCTGAAAGCGCAAAAAGGCCCGACAACCCGGTTGCGGGCGAATGGAAGGACGCGGAGCGGGTGGTTGCCGTGCCCTTTGATTTTCCCGTTGCGGGTTTTAAAAACTGCACCGTCAACACCGTAAGGCTCTGGTCTGCTGTGGCGGCCGAGGAGTTCCTTCCGGACTATGCCAACCACGGGGACTACCTGCGCGCCTGCGAAGACAAATCGCGCACCGGCACCATTACCAAGGTGCTGTTTCCCGACGAGGACGTGCTGCGGGCCACCGAGCTCCGCCTCAAGCAGCAGTTCTTTCTGGTGAGCGCGTCGCTTCACGATATCCTGCGGCGCTTCAAGAGCACGCATGGCAGCCTGCTGGAGCTCGGCGACAAGGTCGTGATTCAGATGAGCGGAAGCAACTGCGCGCTTGCCGTACCGGAACTGATGCGCCGCCTCGTTGACCTCGAAAACATCCCCTTTAAACAGGCCTGGGACATCACGACAAAGGTGTTTGCGTATACCAGCAACGCGGTTTCACGCGAGCACCTCGAGGCATGGCCCGTGTATCTCATCAACCAGGTGTTCCCGCGGCACATGCAGATCATTTACGAGATAAACCAGATCCACCTCGAAAAAGTCCGCGAAAAACACGGCAACAACAACGACCTGATCCGCGACCTGTCGCTCATCGCCGAAGGCGATGTGAGACGGGTGAAACTGGGGCACCTGGCGGCCCTCACATCGTATGTTGTCAACGGCGTGTCCGCGGCGCAGACGGAAATCCTGAAAACGTCCGTGTTCCCGGAATTCATGATTGTATCGCCCGACAAGTTCCAGACAAAGACCAACGGCGTTTCGCACCGGCGGTGGCTGCTCTGCGCAAACCGGCCCCTGGGCGACCTCATTTCCGGCGCCATCGGCGACGGGTGGATAAAAAAACCGGAAGAACTGGAGAAACTCGAGGCCCTTGCGGGTGATGCGGCGCTGGTTGAGAAGATTGGGCGGATCCGCCTTGACGCAAAGACAGCGCTTGCGGCATATATCAAAAAGCAAACGGGCATCGAGGCGGACCCTGCCGCGCTTTTTGACGTGCAGTGCAAAAAAATCCACCAGTATAAACGCCAGGTCCTGCACATGTTCAATATCCTGTCGCGGTATCTGCGGATCAAGGCGGGGGAGGTCCTGCCCGTGGACCGGGTCCACATTTTTTCGGGCAAGGCCGCCCCGGCGGACCAGCTGGCAAAGCAGATTGTCCGCCTTATCAACGTCGCGGCCGATGTCGTCAACAGCGATCCGCAGGTGGGCAACGCGATCAAGGTCGTGTTTCTGCCCGACTACGGCGTGTCCCTCGCCGAGAAAATAGTCCCGGCCGCCGACCTTTCGGAGCAGATCGCCACGCCGGGCCAGGAAGCGAGCGGCACGGGAAATTCCAAATTCGCGATCAACGGCGGCCTGCTTATGGCCAGCAAGAGCGGTTCCAACATCGAAATCATCGATCGCGTGGGGACCGACAATATTTTCGTGTTCGGCAGGAGCGCGCAGGAGTTGCCTCCTGTCAATAGATACCAGCCCTACGACGTGCTGTCGTCCAGCGCCGCGCTTTCCGCCATTTTCAAACTCCTCCAATCGCAGATGGAGCGCCTGCCCCAGGACGCGCTCTCCATACGGCCGCTGCTGTCCACCCTCATGGACTCGGACCGGTATTTCGTGCTTCTTGACTTCGACGACTATGTCCGGAAGCAGAATGACGCCGACGCCCTCTTCATCGACAGAAAAGGATGGACAAAGAGAGGGCTTGTCAATATCGCGCGCTGCGGTTATTTTTCAATTGACAGGACCATCAGCGAATACGCGCGCGATATCTGGAGAGTAAATCCCTGATGCTGAAAAAGGAAGAGAAGCTCGCCGGCATAACCATTGTTCCGGGAAAAGGCCTCGGCGCCGCCTATTTTGTGGGCAGGGGAGTGGAACAGCCGTCAAAGGTGTCCATCTCGCGCCAGAACGTCGGCGACCAGATAATGCGGTTCAACGAGATACGCGAAAAGGCCAAAAAAGATTACCACAAACTGGCATCCCACGCAGATTCCGCCATTACGCCTTCGATCCTTCCCATCTACGAGCAAATCGTCGACGATCCCTCCTTTATAGGCCAGGTCGTTGAGACGATTTCAACCCAGCTGTGCGATCTTGAAAGCGCGATCAGGGTCGTGCTCAACGACCTTGTCAAACGGTTCAACGCGGCAGGCACCCCGTATTTGAAGGAGCGAAGCAGCGACATCGTGGAGGTGTGCGAAAAGCTCATTTCGTATCTGTACCAGGACGGCGGCAGGACAAAAGGCTTCATTGAGCCCGTGGTACTCGTGGTGCTGCGGACGTTTACCCCATCCGACATTTTGTCCTACGACAAGACCATGATACGCGCCGTGGTGAGCGCCAGCGGCGGAAAAACTTCTCACGCCGCGATTATCGCGCGCGCCTATTCGATCCCCGTTGTGTCGGGCGTTAAAGACCTCGAGAAGAGCGTGTATCCTGGAGACCAGCTCTTCGTTGACGCGGACAAGGGCGTTGTTTTTGTGAGGCCGGGCCCGGCCGTGGTGAGCAAGGCCCCCAAGCAGCGGGAGCACCAAGAGTATCTTGACAAACTGCAAACAAAGTGGCAGCGACCCGTGTACACCAGGGACGGCATCCACATCGAAGTGCTGGCCAACGTCTCGCTTCCCGAAGACGCGGAAGAGGCCAACCGGTATGGCGCCGACGGCATAGGCCTGGTGCGCACCGAATACCTGCTTTCGAACAGAAAAAGCTTTCCGGACGAGCAAACGCAACTTGAATATTATGAAAAGATATTTTCCAAGGCCGGCACCAAGCACTGCGTGGTGCGGGTGATGGACATCGGCGGCGACAAGGTGCCGGAATTTTTCGACATGCCGCCCGAATTCAACCCGTTCATGGGATGGCGCGCCATTCGCATCCTGCTTGAACGCAAGGAGCTTTTCGAATCGCAACTGTCCGCAATCATGAAGGCAGGGAAGAAGCGGAATTATTCCATCATGGTCCCCATGGTCACCACGCTGCAGGAATGGCTCGAAGCGAAAAAAATGATCGCCCAGGTGGCGGAAAAGCTCAATATCAAGATGCCGCAATGCGGCGTGCTCTTTGAGGTGCCACTGGCGATACTCGAGATGAACACCTTTATGAAAGAAATTGATTTTGCGTCAATTGGAACAAACGACCTCATCCAGTACCTGAGCGCCGCGGACCGCAACAATTCAAAGGTAAACTACCTGTATAATCCCATTGAGCCGGCGTTTTTACGGATTATCAAGAACGCCATCAATGTTTCCAAAGACAACGGCAAACCGCTTTCAATTTGCGGCGAAATGGCAGGCAACGCCTTTCATACCGCGCTGCTTGTCGGGCTCGGGCTCAAGAGGTTCAGCGTTATTCCCAGGACAATCCCCATTCTTAAAGAGCTCATCTCCCGCATCAGCTTTGCCGAGGCCGCGGAGAGCGTCTCCCACATTGATTCGTTCGATTCAACCGAAGACGTTTCGAAGTGGCTCAAGAACCTCAATAAAAAACTGCTGGGTGACCTGCTTGACAAACTGCCGATGGCGGCAGAAGTATAACAGTTTCTTTGATTGGATAATTAAATTATAAGAAATTTGGTGTGTTGTCGGCTTTTTATGTATTCAGAACTAAGTGAATAGCTGAATAAAAGGGCTTGAAAAATCCGCTTTTAGTGTGTATAATCTTCATGCGTTACCGGTAATTTCCCGAAAAATAAATACCCAGATAGTCAGGAAAGCGTATTCAAAAAATTGGATTTTATTTACCAGGAAAATTAAACGCTTAAGATGGCGGCGTACACTTTTTAACCTTAACAAGGGAGGTTTTTTATGGCTGCATTGCATCTTGGCAACGAAGGATACGCATCGGACGGTGTAAACGGCAAAGTAGGCATCGGCACCAGCAGCCCGTCCGAAGCGCTCACCGTGTATGACACTTCACAGGTTTCCATCGGAAGCGGCAAAGGCTACGCGGGCGCAAACGAAATCCAGATCAAAGCGCCCAACGCGGTGCTCCTGGGACTCGATTCAAAAACCAGCGGAAACGAATTCTTGCGGTTTGCAACGGACGTCAGGCGGATGTGGATTCAGTCGTTCGAAGCCACCGCGGGAAACCCGCAGCCGGCCGCGCTCGCGCTTTCGGCAGGCATAACAAGGGGAATAGAGATCGATAACGCGGGAAAGGTGGGGATCAATTGCAGCGACCCGGCCTGCAAACTCGACGTGAACGACTTGAAAATCAGGGTCCGTAATTCAATGACGCCCACAAGCACCGCTGATCCGGTCGGCAACATAGGGGACATGTGCTGGGACTCGACTTGTTTTTATGTAAAAACCGGGAATGGGTGGAAGAGGGCGACACTGAATACATTTTAAAAATAAATAATAATAAAATATAATCTTGGTGGGGGATGTGTCCCCCTAGGGTCCAGCCGGCCGGTGTATTGTAGGGGCACAGCGTGCTGTGCCCTTTTTATTAATAATCACCGGCCGTCTGGACCCATACCCCCTCCAGGGTGGCCCCGTGGTAACATTGGCTGCGAGAAATATGCGGCATTGACAAGGGGCACCCGCGAGCGGCTGTAAATAAAGACAAGAAATTTAAAAGTAATTGCGAGGAGAATGCGACTATACCGTAAATACTTTGACTGAATACAACCTTATAATTCGGCTGCGCCGCTTATGGGGGAGAAAGACGTTTTGAATAATGTGGATTGGAAAGGTGGTAAAAAAGGTCTATTTTTCCGCCAGGGTAATGAGCACGAACCGCGACCACATTCTTTTCTGTTTTAAAACCTTGAACCCGGCATCATTAAAAAGCGCGCGAAGCTCGGCGCGGGTTTTTGCTTTTTCGTGAAACAGACCGGCCAAAACCGTGGTGTGGTCCGCAAGACAGAACCTGCCTCCGGGACAAAGCACCCGGGAAATTTCCCGAAGACCTTTCGGCTGGTCGGACCAATGATGGAACGACAAGCTGCTGAAAACAAGGTCAACGGTACCGTACGGCAAAGGAATGGCCTCAGCCGGAGAAATTTTAAACACCGCGTTCGGCGTGAGCCGCCCGGCCTCGGCTATCATCTGTTCGGCGGGATCAACGCCAATCAATTTCACATTAGGCCAGCGCAGCGCCGCAGCGCGCAGCAACCGGCCCGTTCCGCACCCGACATCAAGGATGCAACGGGGCCGCACCGATGATTTTACTACAATATCAAGCATCCTGGACTGGATCGGCCCGAAAAACAGACCCTGTAAAAAAGATTTGTCGTAGGTCTTTGCCCAGAGGTTGAAGTGATCCAGGTCGTCGTGGGGGTGAGGGAAGGGGAAGTGCATAGGGTTGGTTTTTTAAATAGTCCTTTTGTTTAAAGGCGAAGATTAATATTTATCGGGTAATTTTATTTGACGTTAATGATCAATGCACCCACAAAATATGAATTCACGACTCACGATCAAGGAAGATCGTGGCACACAGGATTTATTTTGGGAATTACATAAATAAACAGGGCCCCCGTGCGTAAAATGCTTTCCGGCTACCTATGAGCGAGAGATTTTCGTAGACCTCAAATGGGATCCGATTGAACTATACCCCTCCCGTATTAATTCAATTATTATTGAATTATTAAAGGCACAATAACATCTTCTCCCACCATGTTACCAACGGGGATTTTGACTCCAATGAAGAATTCTTTGTTGAATCGGAGAAACTTGACATTCAGCAAATTGTCCTTAACAGAATACAGTGAAACCTCAAACTTGCATTTGCAATAGGGATCAATCACATTATCCTGATAGGTCAGGCCCATTTCAATTGTAGAACTGTCTAATGAAGTTGCAATTATATTAAAATGCTTTGCCTGCCCCCCCATTTGCACGTAAAAATAGAATTTCAAACTATCTCTACCTTGATATTCTACAAAAGCCGTATCAAATCCAGTATTGTAATAGATAGCCTGCAGAGAATCATTGACACGACGGAGTGAATCAATGCTGCTTGAATCTGGATTTTGGTTGGCCAATGTGTCCAAATGAAGACTTAAAAATGGTCCGTAGGAGTCAATAACTGCAGTGATATCAGGCGCTACATGGCCATTGGGGATACAAGTCATAAACATGAGAATAGCAAAAATGACCTTCTTCATAAGAATTGGCTCCTTTATCTGTTGTATTTCTTAAGAGCTGGGACATCGATGAAGAATGAATGATCAACACTGACATTGCTCTTATTGACGACGGATATCTGCGCTTCAAATGAGAAAGCCGGTGAAATGATAATTCTGGTACTGTCATCAACAGCCCGCCATCCTAATGCACATCCGGTGACAGTAGATTTTGACATCTTGTCACCATTCTCGTCAACTGCGATCCCCTGACTGATGGTAGAATTATAGATCGTCTGAATCTGCTCAAGAGCTGAGTTTAACGAAATGGGCAACTGATTTGTCGTTACGGGATTAAAAGAGGGCCATTTCATTTTGAATGCAATTATATCACCTCGCCCATTGAGGACAACATAGACGTACGATACCTCTCCAAGAACTATGCCGTTGTTGAATATGCGTCTGTATCGCAAATCCACCATCTGCACGAAGTTATTCACATATGTCACATCATTACTGGAATATTCCAGAGTGGACCCGAATCCGTTTAACACGGTTTTGTTCCGCCCGAGCGTAACCAGAACATCCGCTGTAAGATTATGGCTCAAGCTATCTTCTCTTGTTGACCCGGCATAATTTGGTGAAATGAGGTTGATTAGATGTGACGAGCTATCATAGGAATAGAGAAAGCCCGGAAGAAGCCTTTCAAGATATTGTACTAACTGCGGGGACGGTGGATTATATACCACTGTATATTCCGATAGCGTACCTGTATGCCATGGTGCGGCATCCGTGATGAAATTCGCCTGATTATTACCCGGCACATTAGTCGGAATTGTTTTTGGTGGATTACTGAGAAGACCCGATCGGTGAAAGTTACAGGCCGTGAAATTATTGACGTATTTATTCACGTCCGGATTGACGGTAACCGAACCGACAATCATTTTGCCAAGTCCGTGGCTGACTTCTGTGGTAATAATTTGATATTTACTGGTTCCAGTTCCAATATTCAACATTTTAAATGTTGTTGTTGAATGGTCGGTAAAAACGACCGAAGCAAAATAAATCCCTTGAGGCAAATCAAGTGTGTACTGCGACCCATTTCTTCCATTGAAATGGTCAACTTCTTTTCCCAGAGTGTTCCTTATTGAAATACTCATCACATCAAATCCCTGCCAGGAAAAACCTTTGGATTCAGGATGCTATACAATGGAAGAGCTAGACATCGCAGAAAAGAAGACAGAACAGATGAGAAAAACAATCAGTTTCAAATTCATTTTGTTTTTTCCTTTTTTAAGATAGTGAAAAAGGCTTTTTTGAATTCCGACTTTAAAATGACGAATATGACGGCGTGCCGAATATCTTATGCTTATAATTGATTGACACACTCACCCAATAGGGATATTGATCTACTGGGGGAAGCAAACCATTATACATTGTTGTAATAGTTTCCTGGCTACCATCAAAATAGACATAATCACTTGAAATATTGTCGGGTGACAAATACCCGGTCAAATATACGCAAGCTACATCTACTCCTTGCAGTTGATTTGATCCAGCTGAGGCAAATTCGGCAGAACACTGCTGATTTCCCTGACACCAGGAATCCCACATCCCCATATGTGCGTTAATCATGTCGCTCCAAAAGTAGTTATATACATCTGTGGTATAATGATAGGGGCAACCCCATATGCAAGCCCAATTCTGCTGGATGTAGTTGGTGTAAAACGGAACCTGGTTCCACCCATGGGTTAAACTGGCATAGCCATAGATAGCGTGAATACCCCGAAACAAAGAAAAGTAATCCATGGGATCAGACGGGAGAAGAGTAAGACAATTGTGCTGGAAAACCCATTTGGTGTTTCCAACTCCTGTTTTGCACATGCCGTAACCCCAGTTAGCAGGGATTCCAATTATCCGATCAATGCCCATAGATTCTTTACCGTTATAAAAATACTGGGGCCAATCATTGGCTATCCAGACGTTACAACCATTTCCACTCGTACTGCCGTTGAATGGGCAATCAGATGCACAAAAATAAGACCAAGGACCAGCTGCTTGTCCGTGAGCAGTTATCTGAAGAAAATCTGGCGCCGTGGAGAAGACGCCATTGCCGGATGCCCAGTTGAACCATAGACAAGCCGTAAACGCATTATCATAAAAAGTTTGTACACAACCGGTAACGACCTGTGGATAATATCTACCTACAGCAGTCTGCATATTCGTTAGAAATGCCGTTCCAAAACCATGCATTGTGGGCATATTGAATATACTGACCGTTAGATGTTTGGGTACTCCCACTTTTCCAGCAAACGTTGATGCCGTAACTGCAGGAAAAAGTGGTCCAGTGTAGTCCGAGTAATAGGCGGCACCACTGATAATAGGGTACTGACCGATAGGTACAGTTACGGCGCTAACAAACGCTACTAACAGGGACAGTAAAAGAAACATGACTTTTTTCATTAAGATACCCTCCTTTTTGCATTCCAAACGGTGAGAACTGTTCAAATAAAATTTTTTTATACTTTACTTACACAATATATGCGCATAGCCTGTGCCAAAGCCTATTGAATACTGATAGGAAGTTTGATTTCTCGTGAGCGGGTGGGTGATACTGAGAATTCCTTTACAGACGCTCAAACCTTGTCCCCACCTTTCTCGCTTCCGTCGTCCGACGGGTGGCCCGTCCGAAATCCCCTAATGTATGCCACTGTCCTCCTCGACAGTGCTTTTCTTACTCTTCTCCTTCTCCACCCTCGCTCGTGGGTGCGCCCAACGGGCGAATGAAACTTGCAGCGGGTGGTACCCGGCCCCACCCAGGAGGGGGTGTGGGTGCAGATCGCCCGTCACAGCTTTGGCGAAGACGGGAAGCTGCACCCCAGGGGGATGCTTCCCCCACCAGATTATTATACTGTCAACTTTATTCTCACGGGCATTCCGGCAGCTCCAGCAAATTGTTTTTGTCCGTCGCATCCGGGATTGTTTTCAGGTATTTATTACCATTATAGGTCCCGATAATGACATCGGTAGTGGTTCCTTTTATACTTACAAAGAAATCGTATGTCCTGTCCTCAATGTATCTGATGGCCTTGGACTGTGACATTTTCCAGCAAGAATTATCGGGATTAATACCGCCGATATTAATAATGCGTTCATGCGGATTTTGAATATCTGATTTATTAATTGAGGAGACCAGTACTCGCAGGGCCATTGTGCGTTTTCTAAACAGGATTAACCGGTTCAACTCTTTTCATCGATCTCGCGGAGCCTGCTCTGAGCCTGTCGAAGAGCTCCTCGCAATGACGCCTTGTTTTTAAATACTAACCAAGGAAAACCTTTTATCCTATCAACTGCCGCTTCGTGGGTGCGCCCAACGGATGAATGAATCTTGCCACGGTCGGTACCCGGCCGCACCCAGGAGGGGGTAGCGCAGTACCGGCGGGACGCCGGAACGAAGCGAGGGGGATACTTCCCCCACCAGATTAATTTTATTATCTTCTCTGTGCACTCTGTGTCTCTGTGGTGAATCATTTCTTTATTTATATATTTCTTTCAACTTTCAACTTCCAACTTTCAGCTCTATTTTCTTCTTTTTTCCCGCATGTCTCCTCCGTATTTGCCGGCACGAAAACGGTTGAAACCACGATGTCCAGTTCCTGCCCCTTAAGCTTGTTATGGACTTTGCATAATGGAATGATGTACCAGTTATCGTCATTACCGTCCGCTTTCATGACATGCGCGCCGACCAGGTCAACCATTGCGCAGGACTGCTCGGAGCAATATTTAATAGTGCCGTTGCCGAATTTTTTCCAATGTTCGAGCCAGCTCCCGCATTTGCAGGTGTTGCCCGAGATGCCGTTGATGTTTTTTACTTTTATGGACATGGTTTCCTTTCATGCTTTCAGCTTATTATTACTCCGGCGCCTAAATTTGCTTAAAAAGAAAACCGTTCGTGGTGAGCTTGTCGAACCATGAACGCCTGTCTACTGGCGACCGGCGGATTTACTCATATTTAATCGCCGGAGTAATAGCTCTTTTTTTCTTTGACTCTTTTTATTAACTCCGTTTATCGATTAAACTCTTTGTCCCGCCTTGTCGCGTCAACATGTCTTTTTCGCTTTTCCCCCACCATATCTTTAATATTTTTAAAAGTTTAAATCTTCATTATTCACGGGCATTCGGGCAACCCAAGCAGGCTGTCCTTTCCCGCCCCATACGGGTTTGTTTTAAGGTAGTTGTTCCCATTGTGGACGCCGATCATGACATCGTCGGTATTTTCCCCCGCGGTCACGTAAAAAGAACATATCCCGGTTTTGATATATTCTATTGCCTGGTCCTGCGACAGCTTCCACCGCTTGCCGTTGCGGTCAAAGCCGCCGATATTCACGATCCTCTCATGCGGATTTTCGCGTTCTAGTTTATTGATATTGTAAACCTGCACCCGTGACAACATTTGGCGGTCCCTTTATTTTATCCGGCCCACTATCGGGCTTCAGTCCCTCTCTGCGACTCTCTTCTCACTATATTTCCCCCCCCCTCTCCACTTGTGGAGAGGGGGGGGGGCGTAGTTCAATGATGTTTGCATTGTGGACTTGTGCATTCGCACTGGTAATTTGCGTGGGCCAAAGCAATGTTTTTTACGTCCGGGTCAAAATCCGGCGGGCTTTTATGCCCCGGCTGGCCAAAACTGCCGGTATTGAAGTGGCAGATAGGGCACAATACTTCCGCATTATCGATTTTATTTCCTTCGTCAATGCACTTATGGTGTACCACGAGATTTAATTTTATCCGGCAGCGCCCCATAAAGACCTTTCCATAGGCATGATTTGTCTCTTCTTCAATCGGCAAGAAAGTCGTGGCGCCGCGTCACTTTGCTCCCCGGTTTGCATTGAAGAACCCCGCCCCAAGTGGCGGGGAATGCTCGGGCTGTGGCATTCAACTTCCAACTTTTAACGTTCAACTCTTTGCTCTCCGTCAACCGTCAACTTATTGGTATTTTATCTTCACAATCCTGTTTTTCCCCGATTCCGCGCCGTAGAGATTACCCTGTTTATCGAGAGCAAGGCCCGTAAGGTTAGAAAAGCTGCCGCCTTTGGCGAGCAGCGCACCGGCAGGGGAGAAGATGAATATCTGGTTGGATTCGATGTCGGTGACGATTACGGCGCCCGCGCTTGTGAGTTTAATATCGTAGGCATTGTGCGCAGTTGCGGTCGTGCCGGGAATGGTCCATGAAGAAACCGGTGAGCCGTTAATCCTTGAGTATTTCGTGATTACATTTTTCCCGCATGAATAAATGGCCGAATCCGTACCGAGGCTGATGGCCAGATTTCCAAAATCAGTTTGCCAGCTATTCACGGGGTTGCCGATGGAATCATATTCCCATATATATCCCTGATTGTTTGTTGTACCGACAATTAAAATCGCCCCGTTGTTGTCCACTGTAGCGCAATTATACTGTTCGCCGGGAACTCCAATGCTGAAACCATAGACGCCTGCGCCGCTATACTTAACGACCTTGTTTGCCATCAAGTCCGCAATGTAAACATTGCCGTTTTTATCAGTGCAAACGCTGTTTATCTGGGCAAATGTGTCTGGAAACTGAAGGACAAAAACACCGGTTGAGGTGAATTTCTGCACTCTTTTCTGGCCGTTGTCCGCTGCGTATATGTATCCGCTGTCGTCAACCGCTATCTTCAACGGATAAACAAGCTGCCCCTGTCCCGTGCCCGAATCGCCCCATGCCGAAACAATTTTTATCACACTCGTGATGGCCACGGATAATCCCGCGCTTAATTTCCCCAGGTTCCCAGGGGTATCAACGCAGGCGACCGCGTATTCGAGGGTCCTGTCCTGGATAGCGGTTGAGTCGAAGAATACGGTGTCGGTAAGCAGGGTAGGGCTTATTGGCGTCGGCGTAGTGTTGGAGTCGATGTCGCGCCTGAACACTTTAAAGCCTTTGAAGTTTTTATTCGAAACGGGCCTGTTCCACGAGACGGCAACGATCTGTTTAAGCGAATCGTAGGAAAGCGATACGTTTTTAGGGGCCGGTATGCCGTTAAAGGGAAGTGATAAGGTCCCCACATCGGTTGTTTCCGCAAAAAGCACGGTTATTGCGCCGGTGTCGAGGGAATTGTATTCGGGCAGGAGCGGGAGGATATGGAGTTTATATTTGCCGCCCGCAAAGTTTTTTACCTTGAACGAGCCGTCGGTGGCGGACCAGGCCAGTTTATCGGTGCCATAGGCGAGTACAAGGACCTTTCCCGGATCTCCGCCTTCGGAAAGAAAGATTTTCCCTTTTATCGCGCCGCAGGGCCGCAGCGTGTCGGCGCCAAGTTGTTTTTTGGTGGTTGTAACGTGCACCGGGTCTTTGATGACGCGGTTGTTCGCGCTGTCTATGCCTTCAATGACATACAGGCCGGTGTCAACGTTGTTTAATGCATACGCGCCGCTCGCGTCCGTTTTTACCAATGTCACGTCCGAGGATAATGCGCCGGACGTATCGGCCAGGGCGGTTATAGTGCGCAGGTGGACTTCCGCGCCGGCGGCCGGATCTGTGCCGTTCGGCCCCAACAGCATGCCGCAAATTTCGCTGCCGTGTCCGGTCTCCGATGCTCCCGCTACCTGAAATGTGCATGACAGGAACAATACCCCCACGGCGACAAGGCAAAGAGCTATAAGTATGAATAACCTGTTTCTCATGATGTTCTCTTGTTATTTATGGTTCTGGTGGGGAAACCGTATCCGGTTTCCCCTGGGGTGCCATGTAGAGACGTAGCGCGCTACGTCTCTACATAAGCACCCACACCCCTTCCAGCGAAAACATGCGCGAGGCGCAACGCTTGCACGTTGCGCGCGTCACGTTTCCGCAACGCCTTCACCTAAGTACGCCGCTTCGCGGCGGTAAAAACCGGGAAAAAGAACCTCAATGGTAACATTTTTATATCCTTCAACTAATCATTCGTATTCTTTTTTTTTCTTCAACCGTTCTCCGCGGGTGCGCCCAGCGGAAGAATGAATCTTGCTGCTGTCGGTTCCCGGCCGCACCCAGGAGGGGGATACATCCCCCACCAGATCATTATTTTCTTTTTATTCTTCTCCTCTTCTTCGGGACCCTTGAAACCGGAAATATCTGGATATTGACCTGATAGACCTTTGTGTCATTTCCGCCCGGGTCCTGGAGCGCCATCACTTTTCTCCGGTAATCGTTTGTTTCCCGTACAAGCTGCTGGAATTTGTTTCTGGACATGCTCATGGTGACCGATGAGATATTGTGCTCGTCCCGATTGCACCGGTCGTACGACGACGCGGCAAGGCACGACATTTGGCGGTGGTAATTGACGACCGCAAGTGATTTTACTTCGGGGCCCGTGCTGACAACGGGGGCGGTCTGGACGTAGCGGCCGTCTTTTTTACGCAGCATGCCGAGCCGGAGCAAAAGGTCCACGGAGTTGCGCGCCTGCTGCTCCGGGACCGGGGGCGATACCTTAAGCCCCAGTTCGCGGAAATTTCCGTTGAAGCCGGAAGAGGCCACAAGTTCGCGGACGACCGGATTGTACCAGTTGGTGTAGTATTCGTAATGCTGCGCATCGATCTTTCTCACCTTGAACGGCTTGCGCATCTCTATCATGCGGGTGAAATAGCGGTCTTTGTTCTCGTGTTTTTTGGACTGGAGGAAATCCACCATGGCCCTGAAATAATTGGCCCTGCGCTTGGTTAGCCGCAGGTACTTTATCAGCCTGCCGCACACGCTTTCGGTAAGGTTGCGCTTTCCTTTGATGACAAGCCATATCAGGTTTGGCGTGGTGAGCCCGATCCTGGAGGCAAGGTACCGGTGCGAAAAGAGAGGGTCGGTTTTCTTTGATTCCTCAAAAAAATCCGCGAGGTATTCCCTGAAGTTCGTGTATTCAAAAATATTTTTCATGTGATGTCTTCTTTTGGTTATTAAATATATCATAAATAATGTATTCATGTCAACGCAAAAAACGTTATGGGGCATTGGCGCTGAAAAACCACAGGTAAATGCGGCAAACTGGCGGGCCGGTCCTGGAAAAATATATATTTACGGGGAAATAACGATCGTGCCCGCTGCGGCAAAAAACGTATTCAAATATACCTTAATAAATAATAAAAATTGACTGGACCGCGGTCCGGCGCTACTATTTAATGGATAGCTTTGTTTTAAGTATTGAAAATAAACCTTAAAAGTAATAGAATAATGTATATACCTCCTGCTTTTCTCCTTTTGTGGTCCACACCAGCGCGGCGCTTGCATTCCATTATATAAAGTGTGAAATATCAGTATGACATCATCAACCAATAAACCGGACAACCAAAACGTGCATATCCTCGTTGCCGACGGCGACAGGGCGGTGCGGGAAACGCTTTGTGATGTTTTTGCTGAAGAAAAATATTCCGTCACTCCCTATGACCCTGCAGAATCCGAAACGCTCATTCTGCAGATTCCCTACGACGTGGTGATCCTGGATATTTTTATCCCGAACCTGGACGGGTTCAAACTGCGCGAGGAAATACGGAAATATTCTCCTGATGCGCAATTCATCATCATCACCGGAAATCCCGACCGGAAATTGTTTGAAAAGGCAATTGATCTTGGTGCATATACCTTTCTCACCAAGCCGCTCAATGCCGAACAGATCAAATACAGTGTCATGGGCGCCTTGCGCGTGGAGGAATCGCTCAAAAAAAACCGTGAAATCGATGTTGGTACCGGCACACAGAGAATAGGGCTCATAGGGTCGTCAAAACATATGGGCGAGGTGCGGCGGAAAATATCCGAAATCGCCCCGCTTGAAATTCCCGTGCTGATAACAGGCGAGTCCGGCACGGGCAAGGAAGTGGTAGCACGCTGCATCCACGAATTCAGCCCGCGCGCCAAAGGCCGGTTCACGACCGTCAACTGCGCGGGCCTGCCCCAAGGGCTCATTGAGTCGGAACTGTTCGGCCACGTGCAGGGCGCATTTACCGGCGCGGTAAAAACAAAACACGGTTATTTTGAAGTGACCGACGGCGGCACGCTTTTTCTCGACGAAATAGGCGATTTGCCCCTTGACCTCCAGAGCAGGCTCCTGCATGTGCTTGATAGAGGCGAATACAACAGGGTGGGCGACACGGAGCCACGGCGCGCCGACGTGCGGATCGTGTGCGCCACGAATTGCGACCTTGGCGCCATGATGGAAAAGGGGATGTTCCGCAAAGACCTGTATTACCGCCTGCGGGGCGCCCAAATTTCCCTGCTGCCCATACGGGAGCGAAACAACGACATTCCCGCGCTGGTCCGGTATTTTCTGTCCGATGATTTGTTTTCAGTTAATCCGGACGCAATGCAGGCCCTCAAGGACCATGACTGGCCCGGAAACATACGGCAGCTCAAAATGACCGTGTCGAATTTAAAGGGCATCTGTGTGTATAAAATAATAACCCTTAAAAACGTGGAAAGCATTTTAGGGGTCTGCGTAAGTAAAAATGAAGGCTCGGAATTGCTGGTACCTTACAAGAAATTTAAAAACAGCGTACTCTCGGCCGCGGAAAAGGAATATTTCAAATCGCTGGTTGACGCGTCATCGGGAAACATCGCCAAGGCGGCCAGAATGGCCGGAATCGACAGGAAAAATTTTTATGAGAAGTTGAAGCAATTCGGATTGACCACTAAGAAGAATGTTTGACAGGTTGCTGAAGAAGCAGGTGTTCACCCTTCGACAAGCTCAGGGCGAACGGAAATGAATTGAAATCTGCGCAGAATCGCCGTTCGTGGTGAGCTTGTCGAACCATGCACGGCAAATTAAGGATTTCATCAGCAACCTGTCAAAAGTGAGGTGCTTTTGCCATAGCCGTCCGCCCTCGTTCGCAACCCGATGAAACGAAACACGTAACCTCCGTTTGTACTCTTATTTACCCGTGGTAAAACCACCGCACTTAACCGGTTGTTATCCGCCCGACCTCCGGCCCTTATTCCCATAAGAGACATTGGTTTACAATTAATAAATTGCACAGCAGGAATCTGGCCCGGCAGTTGCGAATGTATATGGCAACTCAATTCACCTTTTTTTGTATGCCCCCTAAATCCCCCGAAAGGGGGCCTTGACGAATAAAACGAATTATTAGAGTTTCCCTATGGCAAATCAATCCAGGAGTATTCCGCTTATGCGCGAAATCATCAAGATGATAGGTATGGATCTGTATGACAAGAAAATGCTGACAAAGGTGTTTTCGGAGAAATATGACCTTGATTTTTTAAAAAAATCAGATGAACCATCATGGTCCGGCAAGGGCCCGTTTTTCAAGCTCGTCATTTACAATATGGGCATCCCGGATGAGGAAAATCTTCTTGTACTTCAACGCATGATACAACACGACCCTCTTGAACGGCCGGTGATTGTCATCACCTCGCAGAACACCATTGATGTCGACCGCTTCCTTGCAACAACCGGAGTGTTCTACCATCTGGTAAGGCCGTTTGAAATGAAGGACCTGGATGATCTTATTGCGGGTGCATTGCGGTTCTGGAAAAAAAAGCGTATTGATTGTACGGTGCCGGGCAAATCAGGGCGGAAGATTCCTATGAGGGACAGCGTATGAACAATTCCCTGGCGCAAAGCGGAAAAATAGTTTTGTTTGCACTGGATGAACTGCGCTACGCCGTTTATCTGTCCGCGGTGGAACGGGTGGTGCGCGCGGTTGAAATCACGCCTTTGCCCAAGGCGCCCGAAATAGTTCTGGGCGTCATAAATGTCCAGGGCAGGGTCCTGCCCGTTCTCGACATACGCAAACGTTTCCGCCTGCCCGCGCGTGAAATGAAACCGGACGACCGGTTTATCATCGCGCGGACCGCAACGCGGCAGGTCGCGCTGGTGGTTGATTCTGTTGCCGGCGTCCATGAGTTGACGGAGGCGGAAATGGTAAGCGCAAAGGAGGCGCTGCCCTTTGCCCAATACCTTGAGGGAGTAGTCAAGTTGGACGGCAATTTGGTGCTTATCCACGATCTCGATCAATTCCTTTCACTGGACGAGGAAAAGGCGCTGGACGCCACATTGTTAAAGGTAAAAGCATGAAGCACACACTTGCGCACAGCGCTTTGTCCCAATTGAGCGAAATGATAGCCGCAAAAACCGCGCTTCATTTTCCCGAAGAACGGTGGGACGATCTGGAACAAAAGGTAAGTTCCTCGGCCAAAGAATTCGGGTTTAACGCCAAAGAAGAGTTTATACAATGGCTGTTATCTTCGCCATTGACAACCAGTCAGATGGATATTCTGGCGAGCCACCTTACCATTCACGAAACTTATTTCTGGCGCGAGCCGCAGGTTTTTGAGGCCCTGGTCACGCAGGTCCTGCCCGCGCTTGTCCGTTCGCGGGAAAACACCGGCAGGCACATAAGAATCTGGAGCGCAGGCTGCGCCACAGGGGAGGAGCCATATTCCATTGCCATAGCGCTCCGCAGGGCCATACCCATATTGAAAGAATGGAACATCACTATTCTGGCCACAGACATCAACCCACAAATTCTCCGCAAGGCCATGGCCGGTGTTTACGGCAAATGGTCGTTCCGTAACGCACCGCCCTGGCTTATTGACGGTTACTTTAATTGCAAAAAGGACGGCGTGTTTGAGATTCTGCCGGAAATACGGAAGATGGTCACCTTTGCCTATTTGAACCTCGCAGAAGACAATTATCCTTCTTCGCTGAACAATACCAACGCCATGGACATCATCTTCTGCCGCAATGTGCTCATGTACTTTGCGCCCGAGCGGGCCCGGCAAGTCGGGCAGGGCCTTTTTTCCTCCCTCACGGATGGCGGATGGCTGATGGTGGGAGCAAGCGAACTTTCCCAGCATCTTTTTCCGCAATTCGCATCAGTCAAATTTCCGGGTGCAATTGTCTACCGGAAGGAAGCTCCGGGCATTCCTTTAATAACTGATTTCCCGTATGAAACGCTCTCTTTTCAAAAAAACGCATCTTTGCGGCCGGAGGAACCATCTGCCTTGTTTGAACAGACTGCTCCGCCATTCCAGTTCCATGAAGATGAAAAAACTTTTATACCCGGGAACGGGCCACTGCTTCAGAATGAATATGCCGCTGTTTTGGAACAACATGCACATACATCCGGTCTTGAGACTGTCGAAAAAACCGCAGAAGAAACCCTGCCATCCCAAACCCTCTCAATCCGCGCTCTTGCAGACCATGGAAAACTCCCGGAAGCATTGTCGTTGTGCGAAGAAACCTTGGCTTCTGACAAACTCAATCCCGGATTGCACTTTCTGCGCGCGATCATTCTTCAGGAACTGAACAGAGTAGAGGAGGCGGGCGTTTCATTGAAACGGACGCTGTATCTTGACCAGAATTTCGTGCTGGCGCACTTTGCGCTGGGCAATATTGTGCTGCGGCAGGGTAAGGCGCCCGCGGCAAAAAAACATTTCCTCAATGTGCTTTCACTCTTGAAAGACAACCACCCGGAAGACATCCTGCCCGAATCCGAGGGCCTCACGGCCGGAAGGTTCAGGGAAATCATAAAGGCCACCATGGAAACCGGAGCGCTTGCATGAAACAGGAAGCAATGACACAGGCTCCAGCCGCCATTCTTAGAGCTCGGGCGCGCCTTCTGGCGCAGGAGCCAAAGCAGGCCGATGAGTCGGGAACGCTCCTCGAAATCATCGAGTTCAAGCTTGCGTCCGAAACCTACGGCATAGAAGCCATGTTCGTTCGCGAAATCAATCAACTCAGGGAATTAACCCCGCTGCCGGGTGTGCCGTCTTTTGTGCTCGGCATAACCAATGTGCGCGGGCAGATCCTTTCGGTGGTTGATCTCAAGAAATTTTTCAATCTGCCCGACAAAGGTTTGGGCGAGCTTAATAAAATGATAATTCTGCGCAACAAGGGGATGGAATTCGGGATTCTTGCAGATTCTATTCTCGGCATACACGCAATTCCACTCGACGCGATTCAGGCGCCGCCTGCAACGGTCACCGGGATAGGGGCGGAATACGTGAGAGGGGTCACGGGAGAACACGTCGTGGTGCTTGATGCGGAAAAGATACTGGATGATGAGAGAATAATCGTGAACGAGACAATCGTTGACAATGAAACCAGACAAAGGTGACATGTATCAATATCAATAAAAGAAAGGGCGGGGTATGTTTAACAACATGAAAACAGGATTGCGTCTGGCGCTCGGCTTTTGCCTGGTGATCGTTTTTTTGATCGCCATAATGGCGGTAAGTATCAACGAAATGGCGGACAGTCATGAAAGGCTGGATGCCATAAAAGTAACCACTGTCCGTGTTCAATTGGTCAACAACATGATTGATAACGCTCGCGAAGTCGCCCTGGCTGTCCGAGGCACGCTTTTATGGAAATACAGGAACGAATCAAAGGAAAACCTTTTAAAAATGAAGGATGATTGGGCAGACAAATGGAACAAGTATCATCAAAATATGGCGGAAACCAAAAAGATGATTATTGCGCAGGATTCAGTCGGTCTTTTCCTGGTCGGCATTGCGGAGGCAGTCGCTGATACCGCGCAACAGCTGACCGCCAAAGCGATCGACATGGCCATAAACGGCAAAATAAATGATGCAAACGATTTTGTATTCGGCACGGCATACCCCTGCATAAAACGATGGGTAAAAAGCAATCAGGATTTCATTCTTCACAATGAGGAACGCACGGCCTTTCGTTACGATGATGCAAACAAGGCAATGGAAGGCGCACGGGAAACCATGTTCATCCTTGGCGCGCTAGCCATAGCGTTTGCCTTGACACTTGCCATCTTTCTGACCACAAGCATCACCGGCCCTTTAAAGGCAAGTGTACAAGCCGCCAATAAAATTGCCGCAAAAGACCTGACCATAGATCTTTCAAAGTATAAAAAACGTGGGGATGAAATAGGAGACCTGGTACAGGCCCTGAGCAGAATGGTCGAGTCGTTAAAGGAGCAAATACAAGGGATTCTGGAAGGAGTGAATGTTCTTTCCAGTTCCTCCAACGAGATCCTTGCCGCAACCACCCAGGTGGCTTCCGGCACCGCCGAAAACTCCTCAGCCATCAGCGAGACCACCACCACGGTGGAGGAAGTGCGGCAGGCCGCGGAGCTCTCTTCACAAAAGGCGAAAAACGTGGCGGACAGCGCGCAACGCGTGGCCCAGGTCTCCCAATCCGGGAGAAAAGCCGTGGAAGACACCGCCTCCGGCATGCTTCACATACGCGAGCAGATGGACTCCATCGCGCAGACCATTGTCAGCCTGAGCGAGCAGGGCCAGTCCATAGGCGGCATTATCGCCTCGGTCACCGACATTGCCGACCAATCAAACCTTCTTGCGGTCAATGCCGCCATCGAGGCCACAAGGGCCGGAGAACAGGGCAAGGCATTTGCCGTGGTGGCGCAGGAGATCAAAAGCCTTGCAGAGCAATCCAAGCAGGCTACCACGCAGGTGCGCACCATTTTGAACGATGTGCAGAAGGCGACCAGCGCGGCAGTGATGGCCACGGAACAGGGGAGCAAGGCCGTGGAGGCAGGGGTGAAACAATCCGCCCAGGCAGGGGAGGCCATACGGGTGCTGGCCGAAAGCAGCAATGAGGCGGTCCAGACCGCAACGCAGATTGTGGCGTCGAGCCAGCAGCAGGTGGTGGGGATGAACCAGATCGGGACCGCAATGGAAAACATCAATCAGGCAGGGGCCGAGACCGCCGCAAGTATGAAGCAGGCGGAAACCGCGGCCAGAAACCTGCACGATATAGGGCAGAAACTGAAGGGCCTGGTTGAGCAATTCAAAGCATAGAAGCGGTTACACACAATGGATAATAAAAACGAAGAATTCTTAAAACGGTTGAGAGCCACATTCCGTGTAGAGGCGGAGGAGCACGTGCGGGCGATTTCCTCTGGTCTCATTGAGCTGGAAAAGACCCCGGCTCCGGAAAGGCGTGCGCAGATAATAGAAACCATTTTCCGTGAGGCGCACAGCCTCAAGGGCGCGGCGCGTTCCGTGAGCCTGAATGACATCGAGTCAATGTGCCAGCCCATGGAAAGCATATTCGCCGCGCTGAAACGGCAGGAGATTTCTTTAAACTCTGTTCTGTACGATTTGCTTCACCAGGCAACGGATGTTATCACGCAACTCGTGGCAGAAACAGGGGAAGAGAGCGCACCCGGGGTCCGATCGCGCAGCCGGGACCTTGTCCGACAGCTCAAGGACATTTCACAGGGAAGCACGCCTGTTGAAATGAAGGCGGAACCCGTCCCGTATGCGCTGCCTGACGCGGGCCAGGGCGGGGCGGCCAACCCCGCGCAGGAAATTCCGGCCGACCCGCATTTTACAAGAGAGAAACCTGCTGTCATGGCCGAGACCGTACGGATTCCAACGGCCAGACTTGACCCGCTTCTTCTCCAGGCAGAAGAAATGATCTCGGTCAAAATTGCCGCCGGCCAGCGCGCCGCTGAATTGCAGGAGATAAACGTCACGCTTGAACAATGGAAAACGGATGCTGACAAATGGAAAAAACGGCAATCGGCCGACCCGGAATGGAACGAGCTTTGCGCACGGAACGAGGCGCACCTTACCGCATTCCAAAGCCGGTTTGCCGCAGCGGCCCGGGCGGCCGAACAGGACCAACGTACAGTACGGCGGCTGGTGGATGAACATCTTGAGACGGTGAAAAGCGTTTTAATGCTTCCGGTGGGGACCTTGGTGGAGGTCCTTCCCAAGCTGGCCCGCGATCTCGCGCACACACAGGGCAAAGAGGTGGAACTGGTCATCCAGGGCGCGGAAATTGAAATAGACAAGCGCATTCTGGAGGAATTGAAAGACCCGCTTATCCACCTTGTTCGGAATTGCATTGACCACGGCATTGCAAAGCCCGAAGAACGGACCCGGGGGGGCAAACCATCCTATGGAACAATCCGGCTCACCTTTGCCGCAAAAGACAATCGCCGGATGGAAGTTTCCGTATCGGACGACGGTGTGGGGATCGCTTTGGACAAGGTATGGGCGGCGGCGGTAAAAATGGGCCTGCTTCCGGCGGACGCCGCAAAACGTCCCGATCCGCAGGAGGCGTTGCAGTTCGTTTTTGTTTCCGGTATGTCAACCAGCCCCATCATCACGGACATTTCGGGACGCGGTCTCGGCCTTGCTATTGTGCGCGAAAAAGTGGAGAAACTCGGCGGCGTTGTGTTTGTTGAGGGTGCAAAAGACGCAGGTACCTCATTCCGGCTTGTATTACCCATGACGCTCGCCACGTTCAGGGGTGTAATTGTGCGGGTGGACGAGCATATGTATGTTTTGCCTGCCGTCAATGTGGAACGCACTCTGCGGGTGCGAAAAGAAGATATCAGAACAGTTGAAAACCGTGAAACAATCCGGTTGAACGGGCAGATACTGCCAATGGCCCGCCTGCATGATGCATTGGAATTGCCTGTCCGGAAAAACGGGTCTGCAGGTTCAAAGCCCCCCGGATTCACGGAGACAAACCACATGCCTGCAGTTGTCCTCATCTCCAGCGAAAAACGCATTGCCTTTCTTGTTGATGAGGTCCTGCAGGAGCAGGAGGTGCTGGTAAAAGGACTGGGTGCGCAGTTGAAACGCGTACGCAACATCGCGGGCGCAACAATTCTTGGCACCGGCAAGGTCGTGCCCGTGCTTAACGTATCGGATCTGATGAAATCGGCCGTGCGGTCGGCCGCGGCGCCCCGAAAAGAAACGGCCCCCGGTCAAGTCCCGGCCGGCGCGGGAAAAATCCTCGTGGCCGAAGACTCAATCACATCGCGCACTCTTCTCAAAAACATTCTTGAAACTGCAGGCTATCAGGTGACCACCGCTGTTGACGGCGCGGACGGTCTGTTACAAGTGCGCAGTAATGAATTCGACCTGGTGGTTTCGGATGTGGACATGCCGCGCATGAACGGCTTTGAGCTTACGGCCAAAATCCGCGCCGACAAAAAACTTGGAGAAATGCCGGTGATTCTGGTGACCGCGCTCGAATCGCGCGACGACAAGGAGCGCGGCATAGAGGCCGGCGCGAATGCCTATATTGTCAAGAGCAGTTTTGACCAGAGCAATCTGCTGGAAGTGGTCAGACGGTTTCTTTAACGCAAGGGAGGCGGCGGTGATAAAGGTCCTCATTGTCGAAGATTCTCCCGTGGCGCGGGAATTTTTAACATATGTCCTGACTTCCGATTCCGCTATCCAGGTAGTGGGTACGGCAAGTAATGGTGTTGAAGCGTTGAAAGCCCTTGAAAAGACCAGGCCGGATGTCATTACCATGGACATCCACATGCCAATGATGGACGGCTTTGAGGCCACACGCCGTATCATGGAAACCGTGCCCACGCCCATTGTCATTGTAAGCGGAAGCACCGGGGCCGGCGAGGTGAGCGGTACGTTTTCTGCGATAGAGGCAGGCGCTCTTGCCGTTGTCCGCCGTCCGCCCGGCATCAAGCACGAGGAATTTGAGACTGGGTCCAGGGAACTTATTCAAACCGTAAAACTGATGTCCGAAGTCAAAGTGGTAAAACGCTTCTCACGCGCATCCAGAGTGCGTACCGCCGGGCCTTTGCCGATTGCGCCGCAGGTAAAGGCGAACGGGAAAATCCAGGCCGTTGCCATTGGCGCATCCACCGGCGGGCCCCCGGTGCTCAAAGACATCCTTTCGGGTCTTCCGCAGGGTTTTCCTGTTCCGGTGCTCATTGTCCAGCACATTGCCAAAGGGTTTGCCAAAGGTTTTACAGAATGGCTTTCCTCCGCGTCCCGCTTTCCCTTAAGCGTCGCATCGCATGGCGAGCGCGCAGCGCCCGGGCATGGGTACGTGGCCCCGGATGGTTTACATATGGGATTGGAAAGCGGCCCGACCATCGCTCTCAGCGACCACGCGCCTGAAAACCACCTGCGGCCTTCGGTTTCATATCTTTTTCGATCTGTCGCGCAGGTATTGGGTCCTGCCGCGGTGGGTGTATTACTCACCGGTATGGGCAGAGACGGAGCGGAGGAACTGAAGGCTATGAAAGACAAGGGCGCTATAACCATTGCGCAGGACGAGGAAAGTTCCGTTGTGCACGGCATGCCCGGCGAGGCAATCAAACTCGGCGCGGCAACCTACGTGCTTCCGCCGGAAGAAATTACCGCCATGCTGATGGAGTTGGTTAAACAGGGAAAATGAGAGGATTTTATGAACGCTGAAAAGAATGTCCCCGAATATACTATGGAAATACTCATCGTCGAGGACAGCCCCACGCAGGCCGAACTGTTGAAACACCTGCTGGAACAGCATGGTTACAAGGTATTGGCGGCGACCAACGGCAAACAGGCCCTCGCGCTCCTTGATAAACACACGCCGGCGCTGGTCATCAGCGACATTGTGATGCCGGAAATGGACGGTTACGAACTGTGCAGACAGATAAAATCGCTCAAGAGCAAGCAGGACATTCCGGTAATTTTGCTTACGTCGTTGTCCAGCGCCGAGGATGTCCTTGACGGCCTGGAATGCGGGGCGGACAATTTCATCACCAAGCCTTACGCCGAAGAGTACCTGATCGCGCATGTTGAACAGATAATTGCCAACCGGAAACTTTTAAGTGGTGAGCGCGTGCGCGTGGGACTTGAAATCATGTTCGGGGGGAAAAGACGTTTTGTAACCGCGGACCAGCAGCAGATGCTCACCCTGCTCATTTCCACGTATGAGGAGGCCGTGCGCAAAAACGCGGAACTTGTCAAGACCCAGAACATGTTTAAATTGTTGAACGAACGATTGGAAGAAAGGGTCGAGGAAAGGACGGCGGCGCTTACCAAGGAAGTCGCAGAGCGCAAGCAGGCGGAGGCCAAAATCGAGGTGCTCGCAAGGTTACCGGCCGAAAACCCCAATCCGGTCTTGCGTATTGCCCTGGATGGCACCTTGCTTTACACCAACATGGCCGGCACAAGCCAACTTGCGGAATGGAATTTAAAAGAGGGCCAGAAAACCCCGTCATTCCTGCAGGAAGTCGTCACCGAAGCTATAACCAGGGGGTTAACTCAGGTGCTCGATCTCGAACATTCCAAGCATGTATACTCGTTCTTTATCGCGCCGGTAGGCGCCTGCGGTTATGCCAATCTTTACGGTCGCGACATCACTGAGCGCAACCGGGCCGAGGAAAAGATCAAAAGCCAACTGGACGAACTGCAACGATGGCACGACGCCTTGAACGGGCGCGAAGGCCGCGTGCTCGAAGTGAAGAAAGAGGTCAACGAACTGCTGGCCCGGCTCGGTGAACCGCTACGGTATTCGAGCGTAGCGGAGGAGAGTGGGAAGTGAACCGAGGACGGAAACCTGTGGAGCTAAATCTATGAACAAGAGTCAACAAAAGCCTTTGTCGGCAGAGAGACGCATCATTCTGGTCTTCGTGATGTCCACAGTGGCGAGCATCGTGCTTGTGGGCGGCGGGTTGAACTTTTTCCTTCAACGCGCGGTATTGGCCCAAAGCCGGACCCACCTGGAATCCATGGCAAACCTGCTGGCGCGCCAATGCGAGAGCGAAATCACGGAGGCGCGGTTGGACCTGGAGTTCATGTCAAAATTGCTCGTATTCCAACAACTGCCATATATTGATAAGATTGATCGCACCATCAACGGCGTTCCTGAGAATGTTGAAGTCGAAAAACGACAGTTACTGACACAATTAATGAATAAGACGGAAAGATTCTCGTCGCTTTTTGTGCTGCGGCCGAACGGTGACTTTTATCTGGCGCATCCGTTTCGGACGCAGATGAAGTTCATCAAACACAATTTGAGCGACAGGTCCTATTTTCAGGAAGCGCTGCGCACCGGGAAAACGGCAATATCCGGTTTTCTTGTGGGCGCCAGCGGCAATCTGTCGGTGGCGATCATCGTCCCGATTCTTGACAAGTCCGGTGAGGTTTCCAGCTATCTGGGCGGGACCTTCTATCTCAACAGGTTGTCACGCCTGGTGGCCAGGGAAAGAATCAGGCCATTTGACGCAGGCTTTATCGTGGATAAACAGGGCCAGCTAATTGCGCATACCGATACGACATTGCTTCGGGAGGGAATCCGTGATCATTTCACCGAGCACCATCAGTTACTGGCCAGGTTTATTACCTCAGCGGTCACCACGGCTGGGGCCATGCAGCCAGTCGCTTTATTCGGCGAATGCATGGATTCAACGAGCACAAATTCCCATCTGACAGCTTTGGTTCCTCTAATAAGCTCGGGTTGGACGCTGGGACTATCGCGGGAAAAGGCAGCAGCTTTGGCTGAAGTCCGGCCGGTCATATGGGGGTTCACTGCACTTGCCGGCCTGCTGCTGGCCATCATTGGCGGTTTTGGTGTGGCACTCGCCCACGGGATCGGCAGGCGCTGGGACAAAGCGGAACGCGCACTACGCGCCAGCGAGGAATTGCTTAAAACCAGCGAAGAACGCTTCCGTACAGCCGCCGAAAACCTTTCGGATGTCGTTTACGATTGGGACATCAAAGAGAAGGTCGATTGGTATGGCGACATTGATGGCATTACAGGCTATCCGCCGGGGGGATTTCCCAGGACGATTTCAGGCTGGGCAGCGACAATCCATTTGGAAGACAAGGACCGCGTAATGGCGGCCTTGGAAGGGCATCTTAAAAGCGTGGCACCCTACGTCGTTGAATACCGCGTCGAGAGAAAAGATGGCGCGTGGCGGTGGTGGTCGGCACGCGGCACCGCGCTCAGAAACGAGCGGGGCGAACCTTATAAGATGGTAGGCTCCATCTCGGACATCACCGAGCGCAAAAGGGCGGAGGAGGCGTTGCGGGAGTCAGAGGCAAGATATCGCGCGCTGTTTGAAACAAGCGACGACGGTATACTGATTGCAGATCTTGAAACGAAGATTTTCAAATACGCGAATCCAGCCATATGTCGAATGCTCATGTATTCCGAAGAGGAATTGCGAGCAATGGAAGTGACAGACATCCACCCGAAAGATGCTTTGCAGAGCGTCATGGCCGAGTTCGAAGCCCTGGCACGAGGAGATAAAATCCTTGCAGAAGGCCTGCCCTGTCTCAGAAAGGACGGCACTGTTTTTTATGCGGACATCAACGCGGTCAAAATAACTGTTGATGGCAAAGCATGTAACACGGGTTTCTTCCGGGACATCACCGACCGCAAGAAAAAAGAGGTGGAGCTGGCTGCCGCGCAGCAGCTTTACCGGGAGTTATTTAACAGCGTTGCTATTGGTATTCTCCGTTCCACGCCAGGGCCGAATGGGACTTTCATCGATGTGAATCCGGCGATGGTCAGGATGTTCGAAGCGGACAGCCGCGAACAGTTTATGGCTCTTCACCCGAGTGAAATCTATTGGGACGAGAGCCAGCGCACAATCGTCAGCGATGCAATCGTAGCAAAGGGTTTTATTGATGAAGAAGTCAAGTACAATACTCTCAAGGGGAACCTGATCTGGTGCCACATATATGCAGTAAAAAGAATCGACGCAGACGGCCAAATCTATTTCGACGCCACTATTGAGGATATTACCGAGCGCAAGCGGGCCGAGGCGGAACTCGCGACAGCCAGTGCAAATCTTGAAAAATCCAACAAAGAACTCGAACAGTTCGCCTACGTTGCCTCGCACGATTTGCAGGAACCCCTTCGCATGGTTTCAAGTTACACCCAGCTTCTGGCGCAGAAATACGAGGGTCAACTCGACGACAAGGCCAAAAAATACATCGCCTATGCGGTTGACGGCGCGATACGAATGCAGCGGCTCATCAACGACCTGCTCACCTATTCACGCATAAGCACGCAGGGCAAACCGTCAGAACTCATCGATTCGCATTCGGTCCTCGGCGAAGCCCTCCGGAACCTGGCGGCCACCATCGAAGAGAACCGGGCGGTAATAACCAACGAAGACCTGCCCACGGTGCGCGCCGACGAATCCCAGCTCATGCTGGTGTTCCAGAACATAATCGCCAATGCGATAAAATTCCGGGGGGAAGAAATTCCCCGGGTCCATATTTCCGTTAACCAACAAGGACGCGATTGGGTTTTTTCTGTCAAGGACAACGGCATCGGCATTGACCCGAGGTATTCGGAAAGGCTCTTCGTCATTTTTCAGCGGCTGCACACCAAAGAAGAATATCCCGGGACCGGAATCGGCCTTGCCGTTTGCAAACGAATAGTCGAACGTCACGGCGGCAGGATATGGTTCGAATCCGAACTTGGAAAAGGAACAACATTTTTCTTTACAATTCCGAAACAGGAAAGGAAAACCGCATGAACGCATCATCAGCAGGCAAACCTATCGAGATTCTTTTGGTCGAGGACAACCCCGGCGACGTGGACCTGGCCAAAGAAGCGCTGTCGGACAGTAAAATGCGCAATATTCTGCAGGTGGTCGGAGACGGAGAAGCAGCCATGTCCTACCTCAGGCGTACCGGGAAATATGCCAATGTCGCAAGGCCGGACCTGATAATACTCGATCTCAACCTTCCCAAAAAGGATGGCCGGGAGGTACTTGCCGAAATAAAGGTGGACGAGGACCTGAAGCGCATACCGGTGGTGATCCTACCACTTCCAAGGCGGAAGAGGACATTTTAAAAACCTACAACCTTCATGCGAACTGCTATATCACCAAGCCTATTGACCTTAACCAATTTATCAAGGTAGTAAAATCCATCGAGGATTTCTGGCTCACTATTGTCAAACTTCCACCGAACGGAGTAAAAAGATGAGTGAGCTGATCCGGCTCCTTCTGGTCGAAGACAACCAGGCCGATGTCGGCCTAATCCGGGAAATGCTGCCCGAAACGGGGACCAGTTGTTTCCGAATTGAATCCGTACCGCGCCTGTCGGAAGCGCTGAACCGGCTTAAGGACGGAGATATAGATTTGGCCCTCGTAGACCTCGGCCTGCCCGACAGCCAGGGGATTTCGACGTTCCGCACATTACATAAGGCCGCACCAGGCATCCCGTTGATAGTGCTGACCGGGAATGCAGATCACGAACTGGCCGTTACCGCGGTAAAAGAAGGCGCACAAGACTACCTTGTAAAAGGTGAAGTTGTTGGGAATGTCGTCATGCGCGCGGCACGGTACGCTGTTGAGCGCAAGCGGGCGGAGGATGCGATACAGCAAGGGATCGCAAAGATCGAGGCATCGCGCCGGACGTTGTTAAGCGTCGTTGAAGACCAGAAACGGACCGAAGATCAGTTGCGCGAAAGCGAGGAGAAATTCCGGAACGTATTTGAAAACTCCGCCATCGGAAAATCTATCACCTCTCTCGACGGTTCGGTGAGTGTAAACCCGGCATTCTGCCAGATGCTGGGCTATACGAAGGAAGAATTATCACACCAGAAATGGCAGAACATAAGCCACCCGGATGATTATGAATTGACCCAGAATAACCTGAAGGGATTGCAGTCGGGTGAGAAGAAATCCACCAGATTCATCAAGAGGTATTTCAAGAAGGACGGTTCCGTCGTCTGGGCAGATGTGAACACGGTATTGCAAAGAGATAAAGAAGGTAAACCGCTCTATTACATCACGGCGGTCATAGACATCACCGAGCGCAAGCACGCGGAAAACAAGATTGACAATCTCAACAACGAACTGTTCCAGAAAAACGCCGAACTCGAGCAGCTCATATATATTGCCTCCCACGACCTGCGCACGCCGCTGGTGAACGTGCAGGGCTTCAGCAAAGAACTGGGGATTCTTGTGAAAGAACTGGCGGAGATCATTTCGCATGCCGGCCTGTCCGAAAAGCAGCAGGCAAGGACCTCCGATATTGTGTCAAAAGAGTTCCCGGAAGCCCGGAATTACATTCTCGCAAGCGTCATTAAAATGGATTCCTTGCTAAAAGGCCTGCTCAAGATTTCACGGCTCGGCCGGGCGTCCGTTACTTTGCATAAAATCAATATGGACGAAATGTTGTCCGGTGTCATTAAAACGTTGGGATTTCAGGCCCAACAAAGTGGCGCCCGTGTCGAAATAGCGGCACTCCCGCCTTGCATTGGCGATCCGGTACAGGTTGACCAGGTGTTTACCAACCTCATCGATAATGCGATCAAATACCTGAGTCCGGGCCGCCCGGGTATTATCCGGATTACCGGAAAATCCGGGAACGGCATTAGCGAATATTGCGTTGAAGACAACGGCATCGGCATTGCGTCGGAGCACCAGGCAAAAGTGTTCGACATATTCCACCGGCTGGACCCGCAGATGTGCGAAGGGGAAGGGCTTGGGCTCGCCATTGTCAAAAAGATCGTGTCCCGGCTCAGCGGAAACGTAAGGATAGAATCGGAACTCGGCAAGGGGAGCAGGTTTATCGTGACGCTGCCGGAGGGGTGAGTTGTTTTTCCCCTCTCCAACCTCACCCCGCCCTCTCCCACAGGGAGAGGGAGAAAATATGGTGAGAAGATGGTTGTTGGAGAGGGGTGGCCGGTGGGCGGGGAAATGGGGTGAGGTCGAGGTCACGCACTGATGGCCACAAGTCACAAGGTCAGTAGCATAATTGCATACGGCACGGTACAACTATGAGCCATTCCGGAATATTCTCAAAGGTGATAAGATGGTTGTCCATGGCGTTTGCCGATCGGAACAAAGAAGAAAGGTTCCTGATCCAACGCAGGGCCGACACCGCCCAACATTTACGCTGGGCATGTGTAGCAGGCGCTGCCATCATGGTTGGATTCGTATGGCAGGACACTCTTCTCTCGGCAACCGGTTACAAGGCCATCTTCATAAGAATTTTCGGAGGCCTTCCCGTGAGCGCAATGGCCTGGTATTTAAGCCGCAACCTGGGAGCGCGCCGTTTCATATCGTACATCAGCGCTTTTTTCTGGCTGATGTATACCTGCTTGACCGCGGCATTATTTATCAGCTACGGGTCCGGACCCGGCGGACTCACCAGTTCAATTGGATTAGGGAGTTTCTTAATCATCATTTTTGGGATATTTACCTTTTCGAACCTGCGCTTATGGGCGTCAATACTGGTCGGGCTGCTGACCCTTTTGATCTATACTGTTTCGATTGCTTTTTGGACCAAAGAAGTTTTCGCTGATTTCATTATTGGTGATTTTTTGACTGTCGTGGCGCTCATGATAGGGCTTGCTGCAAAAACCCTGTTTACAGAACGCGCGCAACGCCGGCAATTTGACACATCCGAACTGCTTCAACAATCCTATACCATGGTGGAGCAGCAGGTGAGGGAACGCACGGCCGAACTGCAAGTCACCAACACGATGCTGACTACAGAAATTGACGAGCGCAAGCGGGCGGAGGAGCAGATAAACAAGATAAACAACGATCTGCTCCAAAAAACCGCCGAGCTCGAGCAGCTCGTGTATGTTGCGTCGCACGACCTGCGTTCGCCGCTGGTGAACGTGCAGGGCTTCAGCAGGGAATTGGGGCTTCTTGCCGAAGAAATTAAAGAGATCACGTCTCATGCCGGGCTGCCCGACAAGCAGCAGGCAAGGCTCTCCGATATTGTGAATAAGGAGTTCCCTGAGGCCCGGAACTATATCCTCGCAAGCGTCGTTAAAATGGACACGCTGCTGAACGGCCTGCTCAAACTCTCGCGGCTCGGTCGCGCGGCCGTTACGTTGCAGAAAATCGACATGAACGAAATGCTGATTAGCGTCCTTAAAACAATGGAATTTCAGGTCAAGCAATCCGGTGTCAGTGTCGAAATAACACCACTGCCTTCCTGCGTTGGCGATCCGGTCCAGACGAACCAGGTGTTTACCAACCTTTTAGACAACGCGGTCAAATATCGGGACCCAAACCGCCCGGGCATCATCCGGATTACCGGTAAAACCGTAAAAAACTTTTCCGAATATTGCGTTGAAGACAACGGCATCGGCATCGCGCCGGAGCACCAGTCAAGAGTGTTCGAGATTTTTCGCCGGTTGGACCCGCAGGCAACCGAAGGGGACGGCCTGGGGCTCACCATTGTTAAAAAGATCGTGTCCCGGCTCAACGGAAGCATACGGCTGGAATCGGAAGCAGGCAGGGGGAGCAGGTTTTTCGTGACGCTGCCGGGGAAATAACTCACCCCTCCTCGCTTCGCTCGGTGTCCCCTCTCTTTCAAGAGAGGGGATTACGGGGTGAGTTGTTTTTCCCCTCTCCAACCTCACCCCGCCCTCTCCCACAGGGAGAGGGAGAAAAGATGGTGAGAAGATGGTTGTTGGAGAGGGGCGGCCCGCTTGCAAGCGTGACGGGGTGAGGTCAAGAGAAGAAAAAGCAAATGTTCCGGTGCCCCCTCAGGGGGTTAGGGGGCTTTTGAACAGAAATTATTTACCAATTTATTTAGGAGAATGCCCATGAAAAAAGAAGTGATCATCCTTATCGCCGAAGACGACGACGGCCACGCCACCCTTATAGACCGCAACCTGAGGCGCACGGGGCTGCTCAACGAAATAGTCCGGTTTAAAGACGGCCAGGAAACGCTGGATTTTTTGTTTGAAAAAGGCAAGGGGCCTCACCGGAAACACGATATGGCATACCTTCTGCTGCTTGACATCCGCATGCCCAAGGTGGACGGCATCGAGGTGCTCCGCCGGGTGAAGGCGGACAAAGGGCTTAAAATGCTCCCCATCATAATGGTCACCACCACCGACGACCCGCGGGAGGTTGACAAGTGTCATGAACTCGGCTGCTCCAGTTACATTGCCAAGCCCATCGATTACGACAAGTTCATTGAAGCGGTGCGGCAATTGGGATTGTTCCTGCTTCTGGTTGAAGTACCGAAAATCAATGGTCACGAATAATAACAGAGGACGCACCATGAACAACGATACAAAATCCGGCACGACCATCCTTCTTGTGGAAGACGACCAGCTTCTCAACAAATCCATCCAGAATCTTCTTCAGCGGGAAGGTTTTGTCACCGAGGGGTTTTTGAGCGGCACCAAGGCGCTCGAAAGGATGGCAGCGTCTTCCGGCGACGTTTTACTCCTCCTCGATTATACCCTGCCCGACATGACCGGCAAAGAAGTCATCGAAAAAATACGCGAGCGCGGCCTCGACATTCCATTTGTCATTATCACCGGCCACGGCGACGAACTGCTCGCGGTTGAAATGATGAAGCTCGGGGCAATGGACTATATCGTCAAGTCCATTCAGTTCCACGAAATCCTGCCTGCCAAAGTAAAGCATGCATGCGAAGAAATAGAGAACCGGAAAAAGCTTGCGATAGCGGAAGATTCATTGCGCCAGAGCGAGGCAAGGTATCGAGTCCTTTTCGAGCAGGCGGCGGACATCATCCTTCAACTGGAGATCACGCCTGAAGGGATGCCCGTGATCCGGGCTGCGAACAGCGCGACCTTAAGGCTCCTCGGATACGAACGGGACGAGCTGATAGGCAAGCCGGTGTCTTTCATAAATGTGGAGCCCAATGGGTCCGAAGCAGTTAATGAGAGGCGGCATAATGTCCTTTCCGGAATAGGCACGGTATTCGAGGCAAGGCACAGGTGCAAGAACGGTACGGTCCGGGATTTCGAGTGTTCGGTATCGGAGATGCAAGTCGGTCCAAAGACTTTTGCCATTTCGGTCGAGAGGGACATTACCGAACGCAAACTGGCAGAGGAAAAGATACAGAACCTGGCAAAATTTCCTGCGGAAAATCCATCCCCGGTTATGCGACTGAACAGAAACGGTGCGGTCCTTTATGCCAACGAAGCGAGCGGCCCGATACTTTCCTTTTGGAAATGCAAACCGGGAATTGCGGTCCCGGAATCTATTAAGAAGATTGTGGAAGAAGTCTTAGAAAATGGCAACAAACATACTTTGGAGATAGAAGTCGGCAGTAAGACCTACTTATTTACGATGGCGCCGTTTCTCGAAGGCGGTTATGTCAACGTTTATAGCGTCGACATCACCGAGCGCAAGCATGCGGATCAGGCGTTGCGGGATAGCGAGGAAAAATACCGGAGCCTTGTGGACGGCGCCAATGAGGCCATTCTTGTGGCCCAGAACGGCATGCTCGCATTCGTTAATCACAAGACCGCGGAACTTTTGGGCCGTTCGGAACCGGACCTTATAGGAAAACCTTTTCCGGAATTCATCTATCCGGATGACCGTAAGTTGGTAGTGGATAATTATATGAAGCGGATGAAAGGCGAACCTGTACCATCGAGATATGAATTCAGGCTGCTGACTATTGACAAAAGCGCCAAATGGGTGGAAATAAACTCGGTCATCATCAATTGGAACGGCAAGCCTGCCACGCTGAATTTCCTCACCGACATCACCGAGCGTAAGAAAGCCGATGACGAATTGCGTCACCAGACTGCACTCCTTGAGGCCCAGTTAAATTCTTCCATGGCCGGCATCCTGATAGTCGACACCAATGGTAAGAAAATCCTCCAGAACCGGCGGACCGTCGAACTGTGGAAGATCCCGCAGGGCATCGCCGACAACAGTGACGACGCGGCACAGGTCCAGCATGTCATGAATTTGACGAAAAACCCGGAGCAGTTTGTCGAAAAGATCACGTACCTGTACAATCATCCGAACGAGACCACAAAGGATGAAGTAGAATTGACGGATGGGAGGGCCCTTGACAGATATTCGGCCCCTGTTTTGGGAAAAGATGGGGAAAATTATGGGAGAATCTGGACGTTCCATGATATCACCGAACGCAAACAGGCAGAGGAAAAGCTGCGCGAGAGTGAAGAGCGGTATCGAACGTTGTTCGACGACGCCAAGGACGGGATCGCGCTTGCCGATTCCGAAACGGGAAGAATAGTGGAGTGCAACCAGGCATTGTGCGCCATGGCCGGCATGGACAAAACGGAACTTGTCGGGCGGATGAATTCGGTCCTTCATCCGCCGCAGAATCTTGTCAAGGGACAATCGGTTGCGTTTGAAAAGCACGCGGCGGGCGACCCCGGCGCTATCGTCGAGGACCAGATTGTTTCCAGATCCGGCGCATTGACGCCGGTGGAAATCCGGGCCGCCCGGGTCCGCATGAACAACCACGACTATATGCTGGGGATTTTCCGCGACGTGTCTGAGCGTAAACAGCATGAAAAAGAAAAGGAAAAACTCCTGTCCCAGCTCCTGCAGGCCCAGAAAATGGAGGCCATAGGCACGCTGGCCGGCGGCGTGGCCCACGACTTCAACAATCTTCTTACCGCTATTTCGGGCTTCACGACCATGGCCATGATGAAAATAGACGAATCCGATCCCGTGCAAAGGGACCTGAAACAGGTGAGCACTGCAGCGACAAGGGCCGCCGGTCTTACACGCCAGCTCCTTCTTTTCAGCAGGAAACAGCACATGGAGCCGGTTCCCATGGACCCCAATGCCACCATCAGCCGCCTGCTCAAAATGCTCGAAAGGATCATTGGGGAAAACATTGCCATTGAAACCAACCTTGAAAGGGAACTGGGGAGTATTCTTGGCGATGAGGGAAACATAGAACAGGTGCTTATGAACCTGTCGGTAAACGCAAGGGACGCCATGCCCCAGGGCGGAAAATTATTCATTAAAACAGAAAATGTGACCATCGATGACGAATATTGCGGCTTGAACAAGGCGGCGCGCCCCGGACGTTTTGTCTGCATATCGGTATCGGACACCGGCACCGGCATGGACGAATTGACGCAGGAACATATTTTCGAGCCGTTTTTCACCACGAAGCAGGAAGGCAAAGGAACAGGGCTCGGATTGTCCGTGGTGTTCGGCATAGTCCAGCAGCACGAAGGATGGCTAACCGTCTACAGCGAACCCGGACACGGCACCACTTTTAAGGTTTATCTTCCGTCAACCTCCAAGATGCCCGGGCAGCAAGGCCAAAATGATGCTCCTCTTGCTTTCCTGGAAGGAAAAGGCGAGCGGATCATGGTCGTTGAGGACCAGCCCGAGGTGCGCGCGATCGCGAAGGAAATGCTTATGTCAAACGGATATTCAGTGCTCACGGCCTCAAACGCGCAGGAGGCAACGGAGCTGTTCGAAAAGGAAAACGGCAGGTTCGACCTTGTCTTCAGCGACGTTGTTCTTCCCGACAGGTCGGGGGTCCTGCTGGTGCAGGACCTGCTGAAGCGCTGGAAATTCAAGGTGCTCATCACGAGCGGCTATACGGACGAAAAGGCGAATTGGGACTTTATAAAGGAGAACAACTTCCGCTTTCTGCACAAACCGTATGCCGTCCGCGCTCTTTTGCAGACGGTGAGGGAAGTGCTTGAAGAAAAAAAAAGTTGAAAGCAAAAAAACTGTTACAAGTTAAAGGTTCCAAGTTCCAGGTTAAAGGAAGAACCGTTCAAACCCGTTAACATGTAACTTGAAACTTGTAACCTGTAACTTCTTCTCTTTATCGGCAGGGTGTTGGGAGAAATACTATCTTTGTAGAACCAGAAGGGATACCATATGGCAGATCTAATTGAGTGCTTGTCGTGCGGAAAACAGTTTTCGGTGGACATTTTTGACATGTCAAAAGATCAACTGTGTCCCAAATGCAGGCTGGCTTCCAAGGCTAAATCGAAGCACGAGGATGAAGAAAGACAAGTGGCCGAAGAGAAGCTGGCGGACCAGGAAAGCGAGTTTGCCGGAGCGAAAATCATTCTATCCACGGGTGACGCAGGCAGGCCCTGCCAGGTCATCGATGTTGTCTTCGCGATTGACTCTACAGACCAAAGCGTGCCCACCCGCCGCACGGGCGCTGACCCCGGTGCCGCCTTTAACAAGGTGAAGATGCAGTTGAGACACCAATGTGCGGCCCGGGGCGGTGACGCTGTGTTGTACTGCCGGTTTTCCCGACAGGTCGTCCAGGGACCCAATCTCCCTGGCGGCAAGCAGACAATAGATATATTTGCCTATGGCACCGCGGTGAAGTTCGTATAAATAATGTTCTTACGGGGAAATGATTGATTCCTGGTTTTTACAGCCGCGAAGCGGCGTTCATCTGTGAAGGCGTTGCGGAAACGTGACGCGCGCAACGTGCAAGCGTTGCGCCTCGCGCACGTTGCCGCTGGAAAGGGTGTGGGTGCAGATCACCTCACGCCGCACGGCGGGAGGAAGCTGCACCCCAGGGGAAACCCGCTAGGGTTGCCCCACCAAAATTATATTTCTTAGGGAGTAAAAATTATGGAAAAATTAAAAGTGCTCATCGCGGACGACGACGAGGCAATCAGAAACCTGGTGAAGGAATATCTGGAAGCGAAAAATTTCAAGGTCATCACCGCGGTAAACGGAAAAGAGGCCGTGATCCTGGAGGAAAAATTAAGGCCCGACCTGGTCATCCTTGACGTTGAAATGCCGGTGATGGGCGGCATTGAGGCATGCAAAACCATACGGGGGAAACGGAGCGGCATCCATTACGTGCCGATCATATTTTTAAGCGGCATTCTGGTGGAAGGGGCCGTCATCATGGGCCTGCAGATGGGCGCGGACGATTATGTGAGGAAACCGTTCGAGCCCCTTGAACTCGTGAGCCGCATCAACAACCTCATCAGAATGAAAAAATTCATTGAGCAGGTGGAATCGGTGGAGAACGTGGTTTTTTCCCTTGTCAAATCCGTTGAAGCGCGGGACTCCTACACCGCCGGACACTGCAGGCGCGTGGCTGAAATTTCCGGGAACCTCGGTAAGGAACTGGGGCTTTCGGGCGAGGAAATAGAAATACTCAACAAGAGTTCCATGCTTCACGACGTGGGGAAAATCGGCGTGCCCGACCAGATCCTCAACAAGCAGGGCAAGCTGCTCGATGAAGAGTTCAAACGGATAAAGGAACATCCCGTGAGCGGATGGGAAATCTGCGGCTGCCTGCGGCTCACAGAACATGCCCTTGACATCATCCGCCACCACCACGAAAAGCTTGACGGGAGCGGATATCCCGACGGCCTGAAGCAGGAGGGCATAAGCAACTACGTGCGGATCGTCACCGTTGCCGACATCTACGACGCCCTGACCACCGACAGGCCCTACCGCGTGTCCAAAACTGTTTCCGAGGCCCTTGCCATATTGAAAAAGGAGGCCTCTGAGGGAAAGCTCGACATGGGGATTGTGGGATGCATGGAGAAGATTGCGAAAAAAGAGTTGAAAGTTGGAAGTTGAAAGAAATAAAAATCTGGTGGGGGAGGAATCCCCCTAACCCCAAGCCTCCTCGGCCTTTGGCCTGCGGGGTCTTGGGGCATATCCCCTCCTGGGTGCGGCCGGGTACCCACTGTTGCAAGATTCATTCTTAAGTTGGGCGCACCCGCGGGGGATTGTTGAAAAGGACAGGAAGCGCAAAGGTCATTGCGAGCGCAGTGAAGCAATCTCATTTAAGATCGCATAATTCTTGGTCACATTTAAAAGAGGACAGAACACAAGCAAGACAGAAAAAAATTCAACTTTTATGTTATTATATTTCTGAATTCTGTATTCTGGCTTCTGTATTCTGTTTAAAACTTTGTTACTCTGTAACTTTGCTACTTTTTTAATTCCCCGGCTTTAACAATATCCCGCTTAAATACTTCACATGGAACCCGAGCACTTTCCGGGCGTAGAGTGGCGAATGGCTGCCTTGACGCTCATAGTATTCGTGGGGAATGCCGAGTGCGAGAAGCTTCTGGTGGGTCTTGCGGTTGCCCGGCAGGGCAAAATCGGATGTTCCGCAGTCGAGGATGATCGTCTTGTTTTTACCCGCTAATTTTTCGAGCAGGAAAAAAAACGAGTTGTCCGACCACTGCGCGGCGTTTTGCCCATAGTTCCCGAGCACCTCTGCCATGTCCCATTCGCCCGGAAATTCGGTAAGGTCCATGATTCCGCTGATGCTTCCTGCACCGCAAAACAGGTCCGGATGTCTCGCCAGAAGCGTCGTGGCGCCATGACCGCCCATACTCGATCCTATGATTGCGCGTCCGCTTGCAGACGCCCATGTGCGGAAAACGCTGTCGACAAAGGCGACTACCTCTTTTGCAATATACGTTTCGAATTTCGACGCGGTTTTTACCGGGCTGTCGATATACCAGGAATTATAGTTGCCGTCCGGGCACACGAAAACCACATGAAAGCTGTCTGCGTACTCGTCAAGGGGCGATATTCTTGCCCATGTGGCATAGTCGCCGCTGTATCCATGAAGCAGATAAATTGTTGAAAATCGTTTGTTGCAACTTTTGTATTCTTTGGGAGTTATAATTGTGGCGTTGAAGTTTTTCTTCATGCTTGGACTGGGAATGGAGACAACTGTTTTATCGGCGGAAAAAGAAAGACTGAAGCATAATAAAAGAATTTGCAGGATGCGGTATTTCAGAACCCCTCCATAAATAAAATTGGGCGTTCCCCTCGCTACGACCTCACCCCTGACCCCTCTCCCACAAGGAGAGGGGGGGGAAATGCAAATTAAAGAAAATAACTTTCCCCTCGCCTGGGGGAGAGGGGTGGCCGAAGGCCGGGGTGAGGTTATCAATTGCTCTCCGCGGGTGCGCCCAACGGATGTATGATTCTTGCAAGTATAGATACCCGGCTGCACCCAGGAGGGGGTGTGGGTCCAGACGGCCGGTGGTTTTTATTAAAAAGGGCAGCAGCACGCTGCGCCCCTACAATACACCGGCCTGCTGGGCCCCAGGGGGATACATCCCCCCTCAACAATGAATTGTTTATTATTTGTCAACTTCTTTCCATCCCGACCAGTTTTAAAAACTCGTCCCTTGTCGCATGCTCCGACCTGAAACTTCCCAGCATCGCGGACGTTATCATCTTCGAATTCTGCTTCGTGACGCCCCGCATCATCATGCAGAGGTGCTGTGCCTCAATCACCACGCCAACGCCTTCGGCCTTTATCGGCTTCACGAGGCACGAGGCGATCTGCTGGGTGAGGCGCTCCTGCACCTGGAGCCTCCGCGCAAAGCAGTCGACCAGCCTCGCAAGCTTGCTTACGCCGTAAACTTTATTTTTTGCAATGTAGCCGATGTGGCATCTTCCGAAAAAGGGGAGCATGTGGTGTTCACACATGCTGTACACCTCGATGTCCCTTACGATGATCATATGATCGCATTTTTCGTTGAAAATGGCTTTTTTAAGGATGTCACAGGGGTTTTCCCTGTAGCCCTGCATGAGGTATTGCATGGATAATTTCACACGCTTCGGCGTATCGCGGAGCCCTTCGCGGTTCGGGTCTTCGCCGATTGAAACGAGGATTTTTTTAATCGCGTCTTCCATGGGTTTTTCCTTAAAAGTATTGCCGTGAATATTAAACTATGTTATTTCATAATATATATTTTGAACTGGAGCTTCAAACGATTGAAGATTCCAGCAGCAAGCTGCAGGAAGTCTTCAATCCCTAGGGAAAGGGATAATTTTTAATCGCTCGCTTACCCCGAAGCCAGCTTCGAGGTGTGAGCTCGCTGTGGGATTCACATTTCCGGCCAAACGGGCCCGGGGACTAAATGGCCTCTGGCGATTCATATAAATCATACCGGAAAGCGTTGCTTCTCCTTGCGATGCTGGTGATTGTCCTGGTCATCGGCAACAGCCTCCTTAAAATGTCGAAAATGCCGTCCCGCCCCATACGGGCGATATTCGGACAGGAAGTGCCGGATGGAGTGCCTTTCAGCGAAGGAGAAGCAACTTCGGTTAAAAAAAAGATTGCCGGGTTTTGGCAGAGCGTTGCGGCCGTTGATTCCAGCGTTCCGTTTGTGCGGGTGACCGATAAATTCGAGCTCAAGCCGAACGGAATTTACTGGCGGGTAAAATACTCCGTACTCACGCTGCCGTCGGGCGACACCACGTCGTACCTCATGGCATCCACCGGCTTCATGAACCCTTACTACCGTTCCGAAACTTCGCCGGAAAGCATTTCCTGCCAGGTGCACTTTATAGGCCAGGCGGTCGCGTTCGGCGGTGACACCTGTTATGCCGAATTCTCACGGCCGGATCCTTCCCAATCAATTTTCCCCGAGTTGCAGGGCGGCAAACCGAAGCCGGGTGAGGGCGTGGTGGTAGATACCATCTGGCACCTGGTGGCGGACGGGAAACGGTTCGAGATCGAGAACAAAAAATATTCCGCCTACGACACAGCAGGAAAGGCGCTTTTCACCTTTTTCCCCAAGGGAAGCACCGATATTGTCAACAGGATTTCGCTCAGGAAATGCGGCGGCGAATTGTCGCCCGAGGTGCTTGTAAAGCGCGCCCTTGCCGCCGATTTGGCCAACACGACGGTCGGGGCGCGGTCCCAGCAGGACGTCCTTGCGATTGTCAACAGGTATTACAAAGTCCTGTTCGCCCAGAACCTTGCCCGGCGGATTACCGTTTTTAAAAAAGGGTCCGTTACCCTGTCCTTTGCCGTAACGTCTGAAGGCACATTGATTGGTCCGAAAATCGTAAAGGCAAAGCCCATGAACATGAAGCTCGATGCAGGACTTAAAAAGGAATTGCTCACCTGGGTGTTTCCCGTCTGCAAGACCCAGTCCGGGCCCGTTAAGGCGACGTTCTCGTTTGATTATTAGGTTCTTTCCATAAATTTTTTTAAATATTTAAAGTTATCATTCGCACTACTTTTTAGAGTTTTTCTCCGCATGCAAGGACCATTACACCATGGACAAACTCCAGCATCTCAAACAGCTCATCGGAAAGTACAAATCCGCCGTGGTCGCGTTTTCGGGCGGGGTCGACAGCACGTTCCTGGCCTGGGCCGCCAAAACCGTGCTCGGCGACAACATGCTCCTCGTGACGGCGCAGTCGTCAACATACCCCGTTTCGGAGCTCGACGGCGCGATACAGTCGGCGGCCGTCCTTAAATGCAGGCACCGCATCATAGTCTCCGAAGAAACAGATATCCCCGGTTTTACCGACAATCCGCCCAACAGATGTTATTACTGTAAAAGCGAGCTGTTTTCAAAGATCAAGGACATTGCCGCCAAGGAAGGCTTTGATGTGGTGCTCGACGGCAGCAACAGCGACGATCTCAAAGATTACCGGCCGGGAAGAAAAGCACTTGCCGAGCTCGGTATAAGCTCACCGATGGTCGAGGCCGGCCTTACCAAAGACGAAATCAGGGGCTATTCGAAACAGGCGGGCCTGCCCACTGCATCGAAACCTTCATTCGCCTGCCTTGCCTCGCGGTTTCCGTACGGTGAAAAAATAACAACCAAAAAACTGGACAGAGTGGGAGAGTCCGAATGCGTTCTGCGTGAAATGGGGTTCACCCAGTTCAGGGTGAGGAGCCATGGCGACCTTGCGAGAATAGAGTTTGTCCAAAGCGAGATGGACAAGGGCTGGGCCATGCGTAACCGCATCGAGGAGAAACTCAGGGAAAACGGCTATACGTACGTGACGATTGACGCAAAGGGATACCGGACCGGGGCGATGAACGAGGTGCTTCCTGGCGGCGGGAAATAAATTACCGGCTTTGCGGGCGGGAGGCAGGCGTGGGGAATATCTCGGTTTATCTCGATGAAAAACTGCAGGTGATACGGCAGCAGCTTGACGGCGACATCAGTGATGAGACGGCAGCGAGGTTTATTGAGGGTTCGCATGCCGCGGCAGCGCGGCTCAAAGACCCGAAAAAGATTCGAGTTCTTGCAGTCTCCAACAGCCTCGGCAAAGGCACGCCCCTGGCGCGCCGCATGTTAATGGATAACCTGGGTAATGAAGACGTTTACAGGGTGGCACTTGTTGGAAAAAACCCTTTCATGAACGCGGCGGTTTCGTTTTTTCTTGTTATCTGGCCGTCCAAAAAGATCCGGGTGTTTAGTAACGAAAATGAGGCGTTACAGTGGCTCAATGAATGAAGCTTTTCCCAGAGGATGAACATGGCCGAAAAAGAGAACTATACGATACGTCTGGATGATAAACTGCAAATCATCAGGCAAACTATAACCGGCCAATTCGACGAAGACGGGGCGAAGAAACTTTCAAGCGCCACCAGGGCCGTGGCCCGGGAGTTGAAAGACCCGCGGCGGGTAAGGATCCTTGCTATTGCGTCAAATGTGGGGAAATTAGGATCCAAGGCGCGAAAAATCCTTATGAATGACTTAAACGACCCGACGTTATATAAAATGGCGTTTGTCGACACCAATCCATTTATTAAAGCCTTGATATCTTTTATCTTTATTGTGACCGGTCTTGACAAGGAGCGCATGTTTTCTGATGAGAAAGATGCTATTGGGTGGCTTAACAAATAAGGCATCAGATGACCGTTTTAGATTCCGAAGAAGACAGGAAAAATGTCAGGAGCAATCTGGGCCGGCTGCTCGAGATGTTCGCCCATATTTCCATGGGCGACTTTTCCAGCCGCATCGACGTCTCGCGCCTGCCGCCCGATGATGAATTTACCAAGGTGTTCTGCGGCCTCGACATGATGATGGACGACATCATCGAGTCGCGGAACGAATTGACCCAAATAAAACAAAAGCTCGAACAGCAGGTGCTGGAGCGCACATCCCAGCTTGCCGCGGCGAACGAACAGCTCAGCCGCGAAATGAAGACGCAGAAAAAAGCGGGCGAGGCCCTTGCAGAAAGGGAAAAGTTCCTGTCCGACATTTTCTCGAGCATCCAGGACGGCATCAGCATACTCGACAAAGACCTGAGGGTCCTCCGCGTCAATTCGATCATGGAGAAGTGGTATTCCCATGCCATGCCCATAGCGGGTAAAAAATGCTACGAAGTGTACCACTCCCGCACCGAGCCGTGCCACGCATGCCCCAGCATCACGGCCATACGCACGAAAAAAGCCGCTTACGAAGTTGTCCCGCTGCACGGTAAGGACGGCAAGGTGCTCGGCTGGCAGGACCTGTATGCGTTTCCCATGTTCGACGAGGAAAGCGGCGCGCTGAAGGGCGTCATTGAATATGTGAGGGACATCTCGGTGCGGCGCAACGCCGAGGAAAAACTGCGGCAGAGCGAATCGCTGTTCCGCACGCTTGCCGAAACCGCCGGCGCGGGCATTTTTATCGTCAAGAATTTCAAGCTCTGCTATGTCAATCCCCAGCTCGAAAAAGCATCGGGGTACACAAAAGAAGAATTGCTCACGATGAATTTTTTTGACCTTGTGCACCCGGATTTCAGGGACGAAATCAAGCGGCGCTATTCGGCCAGGATGAAGGGGGGAAAATTCAATCCGGAGTACGAATTCAAATTCCGTAAAAGAGACGGGAGCGAAGGTTGGGTAATGCATAATGTCGGGTTGATCGAATATGACGGCGGGCCCGCGGTCATCGGCACGCTGTTTGTCACCACCGAGCGCAAACAGGCCGAGGAAGCGCTCGCGGCCGAGAAAGAGCTGCTTTCGGTGACCATGGCGGGCATCGGCGACGGCGTCGTGGCCGCGGATACGAACGGCACTGTATTAACCATCAATAAAAACGCCAGGGAAATGGCGTGCCGCCCTTCCGACGATGCCGTCGGCAGGCACCTCGACGAGGTGATGTGTTTTATTGATGAAAAAACGAAGGAACCGCTCCACAATATTATTCACACGATGCTCGATCGGTATGGAATAAGGCGCTACGAAAGGCACGGTATACTTCGCAACGGCAAAGGGGCCGAGCGCATTATCGATATGTCCGTTTCTCCCATAACCACCGACAAGGGCGCGACCATCGGCATGGTACTGGTGTTCAGGGACGTCACCGAACGGCAGAAGATGGAGGCCGAGCTTTACAAGGCAAGAAAGCTCGACTCCCTGGGCGTGCTCGCGGGCGGGATCGCCCACGATTTCAACAACATCCTCACCGGCGTGATCACCAACCTTTTCATGGCCAAGGTAAAGGTGAAGGCCGACGCGGAAACCTACGAGCTCCTTGCCGAAGCGGAAAAGGCGTCGTTCCGCGCGAGCAAGCTGGTAAAACAGCTCCTCACGTTTTCGAAAGGCGGCGCTCCTGTCAAGGAGGCCGTTTCCCTTAAAGATATCATCGAAGACAGCGTGGGGTTCTGCCTCTCGGGCTCGAACGTCAATTATAAGCTCGAGATCGCGCCCGACCTGTCGCCGGTGGAGGCCGACCGGGGACAGATAGACCAGGTGCTCAACAACCTCATCATCAACGCCGACCAGGCCATGCCGGGCGGAGGAAACATCACGGTGAAGGCCGAAAACATCACGCTCCCTCCGGGCGACCGGGGCGCGGAGGCCCCGCTCCACGCGCTGCCGTCAGGCGATTATGTCAAGGTCATGGTGAGCGACGAAGGCCAGGGCATTTCCAAGGAGGACCTGGAAAAAATATTCGACCCGTATTTCACCACCAAACCCAATGGAAACGGCCTGGGGCTCACCATCGCCTATTCCATAATCAAGAGCCACAAGGGGTTCATCACCGTTGATTCACAGATAGGAAAAGGGACCGTGTTTTCGTTTTTTCTCCCCGTCGCAAAGGCGGCCCCGAAGCACGCCGGCGCGGGCGTTCCGGACCCGGCCCCGGTCGGCGACCTGAAAGTGCTTGTGATGGACGACGACAGTGCGGTGAGGATCGTCGTTTCCCAGCTTCTGAAAAGTTCCGGGTGCAGCGTGGTATGCACCTCGTCGGGCGAGGAGAGCATCAAGGCCTACGGCGACGCCATGCAATCGGGGAAGCCGTTCGACGTCGTGGTCATGGACCTGACCGTGCCGGGAGGCATGGGCGGCAAGGAGACCGTGGGAAAAATCCGCGAAATGGACCCCGGGGCAAAGGTGGTCGTGTCCAGCGGATATTCAAACGATCCTGTCATGGCGAATTACAGGGACTACGGCTTTTGCGGCGTGATTGCCAAACCGTTCAACATTGACGAATTCCTCAACGTAATAAAAAGGGCCACGGCCGCTTCTCCGGACATCGAACCGCGGGGAAAATGAGACGACGCGGGGAAGAGGGAATGCTATGCGGATTGTAAAGATCATTCTCTGGACCACGGTTTCGCTTGTCGCTGCAATTTCATTTGCCGTGGTGGTGGGCTGGCTCAATCCCGGCGAAAAGGTCAACGCGCTGTGGATCGTGACTGCCGCCGCGTGCTTCTTTGCCATTGCCTACCGGTTTTATTCGAGTTTCATCGCCGCAAAAGTGCTTTCCATTGACCCGCGCAGAAAAACGCCGGCCCTCCGGCTCAACGACGGCCTCGATTACGATCCCACCAACCGGTGGGTGCTTTTCGGCCACCATTTCGCGGCCATTGCCGGCGCGGGCCCGCTCATCGGCCCGATGCTGGCCGCGCAGTTCGGGTACCTGCCCGGGTTTTTATGGATACTCATCGGATCCGCAATGGCAGGCGCCGTGCATGATTTTGTCCTTCTCACGGCATCGGTGAGGAGGAACGGCCAGTCTCTTGCGCAGATCGCGAAAAACGAGACCGGCCCCGTGGGCGGCTTCGCGGCCTCGCTTGCGATTTTGTTCATCATCATCGTGGCCCTTGCGGGCCTCGGACTCGCTGTTGTCAATGCGCTCAAGCAGAATCCGTGGGGCACCTTCACCATCGGCCTCACTATTCCCATCGCGCTGCTCATGGGGTTCTACCTGCGGTATCTGCGGCCAGGCAAAGTGGGCGAGGTGACCGTTATCGGGGTAATTCTCCTGCTTTTTGCCGTCATCATCGGCGGCAGGGTCCCGCATTCCGCGCTTGCGCCGTTTTTCATGCTCAGCGACAAGCAAATGGTGCTGGCGCTGGTCATATACGGGTTTGTTGCTTCGGTACTGCCCGTGTGGATGCTGCTGTGCCCGCGCGACTATCTTTCCACCTACATGAAAATCGGTACAATATCCATGCTCGCCATCGGCGTCGTGTTCATGGCACCGGTGCTCCAGATGCCGCCGGTGACAAAGTTCATTGCAGGCGGCGGACCGATCATCCCCGGCAAGCTGTTTCCCTTTATGTTCATCACCATCGCGTGCGGCGCGATTTCAGGGTTTCACGCCTTGATTGCCTCGGGGACAACGCCTAAAATGATCATGTCGGAAAAAGACCTTCGCATGATAGGTTACGGCGCCATGATCACCGAGGGGTTCGTGTCCATCATGGCGCTCATCGCCGCGACCATCCTTATCCCCGGCGATTATTTCGCGATCAACACCAGGCTCCCGTTTGACCAGATAGCGGCGCTTGGGTTCCCCGTTGACAAAATACAAGAGCTTTCGGCCATGGTGGGGCTTAACGTCGTGGGAAGGCCGGGTGGCGCGGTTTCGCTCGCCGTGGGCATGACCACGATCCTGTCGCACATTCCCGGCATGAAAGGGGTGATGCCGTACTGGTTCACCTTCGCCCTCATGTTCGAGGCGCTGTTCATCCTCACCACGGTTGACGCGGGTACGCGCGTGGCCCGTTTCCTGCTCCAGGAAATGGGGGGATACCTCTACAAACCCATGGCAAAACTGCGCTGGGCGCCCGGCATGATCGGCACGAGCCTGCTGGTCGTGGGCGCATGGGGGTATCTTATTTATCAAGGAAGCATCTCCACCATCTGGCCCATGTTCGGCGTTTCGAACCAGCTCCTTGCGGCCATAGCCCTCGGCGTGGGGACCACGGTGATCATCAAGTACGGCAAGGTGAAATACGTCTGGGTCACCGTCATTCCGATGGTTTTCATGTTCGTGACGACCCTGACGGCCGCGTGGCAGTTGTTTTTCATGTTCCGCGTCAAGGCCGCGGCGGCCGCGGCTCATGTTGACAAATTCAATTTCAACCTCGACGCGACGCTGGTGGCGCTCATGGCCGCGCTTGCTGTGATATCACTTGCGGACATGATTTACAAATGGTACGGGTATTTGAGAGGCACCAGAGAGATGAGGAATACCGAGGTAATTGAATATATCGGGGGAGAGGCAAAGGCGGTTTTCTGATTATAATTAAAACCTGGGCGCCCCGCCGAAGACGGCGGCGGTTCTCCTTCCGGGCTCGGCTATTCGCCTCGTTGCCGGTACGCCCTTAAGCCTTCGGCAGGGTCGGCCGGCAATGCACTTTAGCGCACCGCTCCAGTCCAACCTGGCGTGTCGAGAAATTTTTCATTCGTGAAGTTACTCCTGTGACTCCAATCGAACTATTATACTAACGAAAGAAATTTATTTCGGATGTTTCTTAACTTCTGTCGCTCGCGGGTGCGCCCAACAGAAGTGTGTATCTTGCAGCAGGCGGTACCCGGCCGCACCCAGGAGGGGGTGACGGAAGACCGCGCGTCTGCGCGGGCTGGAGGCAGGGGGAAACTTCCCCCACCAGAATACTTATTATCATGATTAATTTTATCAATTCTCTTTGCCCGCTGCCTTCGGGATAAGATATTTTATATCACTTAAAACCGGAGTGTGGCCCAGCCTGGTTAGGGCACTTGGTTCGGGACCAAGTTGTCGGAGGTTCAAATCCTCTCACTCCGATTTTATTTTTTCTTGCCGGTTACTTTTTCCCCTTGATTATCAGGGCGCATGGTGCGAAAGGTGCGGCCCCGGGTGCTGCCGCCGGCGGCACTGGTGTGCCGTTTCCTGTGCGGTAAAGCGTATGGAAAAAACACGGTTTTTCAAAGACATCTGCGACAGGACCCTCGACAACGGGCTCAAGCTTATCTGTCTCAAGAAAACGGGCGCGCCTGTCGTATCTGTCCAGTTATGGTACCGAACCGGCAGCGCCAACGAGCGCGACGGCATTCGCGGAATATCGCATTTTTTCGAGCACATGATGTTCCGCGGCTCAAAAAACGTGGGGCCGGAAGAGCACGCGCGCCGCATCAACGACGTTGGCGGGCATTACAACGCTTTCACCGCGGAAGACGTCACCGCCTACCACAACAGCGTCCCGAAAGACTGCCTCGACATGGTGCTGTCGCTCGAATCCGACAGGATGGGCGATCTCATCATCAATGAAAAGGTCCTCGAGACGGAGCGCAGCGTTATTGTCGAGGAATTCCAGACCTACATGAACAACCCGCTCACCAAAGCGTTTCTCGAATTCAGGAAGGAATTCTTTAAGAACCATCCCTACGAATACAGCGCCCTGGGCAGGCTCGAGGACATCCGCGCTGTTTCGGTCGCCGACTGCATGGCGTATTACAGGCAATGGTACGCCCCCGACAACGCCATGCTTGTGGTGGTGGGCGATTTTGACAGCTGCGAAGAAGTGTTCGACAAGGTGCAGGCCAATTTCAAAAGACATGAGAAGCGGACAAATGTTGCGGCGGAAATTGCCGCGGGCCAGCCCGCGCTCCGCACCCTGTGGATGAAGCGTGAGGTTGATTTCGACGTGCCCATGTGCGTGGTGGGATACCCTGCGCCGCCCGCGTCGGACAGGGACGCCCTTCCGCTCGAAATACTGCAGTTGATTATTTCGCAGGGGGAATCGAGCAGGATGCACAGGGAAATCGTGCGAAAGCGCTCCCTTGCCGTCATGGCGGGCGGCATGAACCAGAGCCTCAAGCGCTCGGGAATGTCCCTGTTTTTTGCCGTGTTCACGCCCAATGTGTCGCAGCGCCGCGTGGAAGAGGCGATCATGAAGCAGGTTGACGCGGCAAGAACACAGGGAATAACCGAATACGAAATGGAAAAAGTTAAAAATTCCGTTCTCACGAACAGGGTGTACGAATTGTATTCAAGCGACCATATCTGCCAGAAGCTGGCCTATTCCGAGGCGATAGAAGGCGATTACCGGCTGTGGGTGGAGAGGCTTTCGGCGCTCGAGACGATGAGCGTGGAAACGCTCATGCAGGCGGCGCAGCGCTACTGGGTGGAAGCCGGCCGCCATACGTTGTACCTCAAACCGAAAAAAGTGAACCCACTGCTCTTTGCGGCCGGGATGTTCAGAAAACTGGTTCCGCAGTGACAGCGAAAGAATAGACGAACAAATTCACCGCAGAGACGCAGAGAACGCGAAGATCTGCGTCTTCGCAGGGGAGTTTTTTTTAACTAAGAATAAGGAAATCGGCACATGCCGGAAAAAAATATTTATTCTTTTCCCCTGTTGCAGCGGGAAACCCTTGCAAACGGCCTTCATCTTATTCTCGTGGAAGACCACGAGCAGCAAGGCATAACCCTGGCCTTTCAGATGCCCATCGGCGAATTCTGCGACCCGGTTTCGTTTGAAGGCACCACAGAAATGACCATCGGCGCGCTGCTTAAAGGACCAGCTTCACTCACGCCGGAAGAATTTTCCGATAAATTTGAGCACGCCGGCGCGGGTCTGTTCACCGACGTGGGGGACGAGCATTGCATCATCGGCTGCAAAATGCTGTCACGCTCGTTTGAGTTCATTCTGCCGCTGTTCTGGGAAATGCTTGCCAAACCCGGTTTCGGCCCGCGGGAAATTGTAAGGCTTAAAAGGGAAATGATAACCGGGCTGCAGGCCGAGCTTGCAGACCCCATGGCCATAGCCAACAGGCATTTCGGGAATGTGCTCTGCGGGAACCGGCACCCGGTGGGCAGGAGCCATACAATTAAATCGGTGAAAAAAACGGGCCTGCGGCAGATCAGGGATTATTACCAATCCTTTATTTCGCCGGAAAACAGCGCGCTGGTCATTGCGGGTGATTTCGATCCCCGTGAGGTTCTGCAAAAACACGGGACGCTTCTCGCATCATGGAACAAAAAGCGCACTGCGCAGCCCGTCACTGCCGGGGCGCTGCCCGCGCTTGCCGCCAACAGCGTGCGCCTCATTGACAAACAGGACCTGTCGCAGGCGTCGTTCATTGTGGGACACCCGGTGTGCGGCGAGCTCGATCCGATGCGCAACGAGCTTGCCCTGGCGAATTATGTCCTTGGCGGCGGTAATTTTTCATCACGGCTCATGGCGCACATCCGCTCGCAGGAGGGAAAAACCTACGGCATTTCCTCGCAGCTTTCCTGCAGCCGCAACTACGGCATTTTCTCCATTGCCACGTCAACGCAGAACAGCAAGGCCGGCGAAATGCTCAAATCCATCGTGGAGGTGTACCGCACCTTCGCGGAACACGGCGTCACCGGTGAGGAACTTGAAAAAGCGAAAAAATTCTCCCTGGGAAACATGGCATTTCAGCTCGAGGGGATTGTGAATGTGGCGGAAAAACTGCTGTGGCTCAGGGAATTCGGAAGGGACCTTTCGTACATCGAGCGGTTTGACAAGAGAATCGGGGGGATTACCCTGCAGAGCGTCAACGCCGCAATCCGGAAATACCTGTCTTCTCCTCATTTCGCCATTGCCGCGGTGGGGAAGAAGGAGGAAATTCAGGGCATTCTTGCAGGCTACGGACCGGTGGAGACCGTGAATTTCCGCAGGAACCCCTGATCCGTTTAAAAAACCGCGCGGCGCTGCGATATATCCGTTGCGGGCATTTTCACCTTATACCTATTTTTTGATGCAATGGCATTGGTATTTTTAAGTCTGGGGAGCAACGTGGGCAACAGGGGGCGTTTTATTGCATCGATGGCAAGGCGACTCAAGACCGCTCTGCTGCCTCCGTTCACGCTGTCCCGCCTCATGAAAACAGAGCCTGTCGGCGTTGCGGGAAGACAGCGATGGTTTTACAACCGGATCGCGTGCGGCAGGTACAGGGGCACGGCGCAGGCGCTGCTCGCCCGGTGCCGGGAGATAGAAACGTTGCTGGGGCGCATTTCCAAAAAAAAGTTTGCCCCCAGGACCGCGGACATTGATATTCTTTTTTTTGGGAATTCAAAAGTGGCGCGGGAGAATCTTGTCGTGCCGCACCCGCGCATCCGCGAGCGGCGGTTCTGCCTTGAAGGCCTGGTCGAACTCGCCCCGAATTTTAAAATGCCGGGCACGGGCCAAACCATGGCGCGGCTTTACAGCCGCATGAAGGAAACCGTACGCAGGCAGAAGGTCGTCTTTATGGACATGCCCGTAAGCAGCACGCGCGGGAGTAAGCGATGAGCTCCCGCAATTTCCGCTTTCCGCGCCATATTAAGCATGTCAGCGTCGAGGGCGTGCTCGGGGCCGGGAAAACCGCCTTGTGCCGCATCCTCGAAGGCCGGTGTGATGCGCGCCTTGTGCTCGAAGAGGGCGAAGAAAACCCCTTTCTTCCCAAATTCTACAAGAACCGCAAGTCGTTTGCTTTCCAGACCCAGCTCTGGTTTCTCCTGTCGCGGTACCGGCAGCTCTCCGAGACTTTTGTTCAACTCGATTTGTTCCACGACGTCACGGTGTTCGACTACATGTTCGCAAAAGACAGGATATTCGCGGCCGTTAACCTTGACGAAAACGAGCTCGCGCTGTACAACAGCATCGTTTCGGTTCTCGAGGACCGCGTTCCCGTTCCCGATTACGTGGTGTACCTGCAGGCCTCCACCGAGGTGCTGTGCAGGCGCATCGAAAAGCGGGGCAGGCCGTTTGAATCGGGCGTGGACGCCGACTATGTCGAGCAGCTCAACCAGGCCTACAACCATTATTTCTTCCATTACACCGACTCGCCCCTGCTCATCATCAACACCAACGATATTGACTTCGTGGAAAACGAATCGGACCTCGACGAGGTGCTGCGTGAAATCTGCAAGGCGCTCCCGGGCAGTAATTTCTTTCAGCCGCCCGACACCGCGACAAAGAACCGGCTTAAGGAACGAAAGATCATTAAAGGACTGTAGCCCGCCATGAAGATCGTGACAAGCCCCGGAGAGATGAAGACCCTTTCCCTCACCTTTCAAAAGGCGGGGAAAAAGGTGGGGCTCGTGCCCACCATGGGCGCGCTCCACGCGGGCCACCTGTCGCTACTCAAAACCGCACAGCAGCTCTGCGACGTCACGGTCATGAGCATTTTTGTCAACCCCGCCCAGTTCGGGCCCGCGGAGGATTTTTCCCGGTATCCCAGGCCTTTCGGCGAAGATTGCAAAAAGGCGGAGGAAAACTTTTGCGACGTGGTGTTTGCGCCTTCGGAAAAAGACATGTATCCCCGCGGGTATTCAACGTATGTTGATGTTGAAAAAATCACCAACGGGCTCTGCGGCGCAAACAGGCCGGGACACTTCAGGGGCGTTACGACCGTTGTTTTGAAACTTGTCAATATCGTGATGCCGCAAGTCGCGGTTTTCGGCCAGAAAGACGGCCAGCAATGTCTTGTCATAAAGAGAATGGTCGCGGACCTCAATGTGCCGGTAAGGCTCGTGATAGCGCCGACCGTGCGTGAGCCCGACGGCCTTGCCATGAGTTCGAGAAACGCATACTTGACGCAGGACGAGCGCAGCATGGCGCCGGAAATATTTAAAGGGCTGACAAAGGCGCAGGCCCTGTACGATTCGGGCGAGCGCAGCGCAAAGCGCATCTGTTCTTCAGTTGCGGAAACGTACCGGCATGCGGCAGGCTTTTCGGTTGAATATATCGAATTGGTTGATACCGTCACCGCGCAGGCGGTTTCCTCCGTTGCAGGCCCGGCGCTCCTGGCCGTGGCCGTGAGGACGCGCGAAAGTAAAACGAGGTTGATTGACAACATAGTATTAGGAGGACCGCTTTGAACAGTACGCCGGGACCAAAAATTCCCCTTATCTACAATCTGTTTCCCCGTTACTTTCCGACAATAGACGATTGGGGCAAGTCAATCCCTCATATGTCTGCAATGGGGTTCAACTGGGTCTTTGTAAACCCTTTCCACGAAACCGGATTTTCGGGCAGCCTTTATGCCGTCAAAAATTATTACCAGCTCAACCCGCTGTTTTTAAAGAAGGGCGGCGACACCTCCGACTGGCGGCCGTTAAAGAAGTTCGTCGCCGCCTGCAAAGACGCATCAATGGACATGATGATGGACCTCGTCATCAACCACACCGCTTTTGATTCGTTTCTCGTCAAATCCAGCCCTCTCTGGTACAAGCGCGACACGGAGGGGAAGCTCGTGAGCCCCCATGCCATTGATCCGGCAAACGCGGACAATGTCACGGTGTGGGGAGACCTTGCGGAAATAGACAATCATGAGAGCAAGGACAAAAAAGGGCTGTGGGACTACTGGAACAAGCTGGTGCAGTATTTCCAGGAGATGGGCATTCTGGGCTTCCGGTGCGATGCGGCATACCAGGTCCCTGCCGACTTGTGGAAATTCCTGATAAGCGCGGCCAAAAAACGCCACCCGCGCACCGTGTTTCTTGCAGAGACCCTCGGCTGCACGCTGGAGCAGATTGCCGAAATGAAAGGCACGGGTTTCGATTACCTGTACAATTCCTCGAAATACTGGGAGTTCGACAAGCCCTGGTGCCTTGAACAGCACGAGGAAAATAAAAAAATCGCGCCGTCAATAAGCTTTCCCGAATCGCACGACACGCCAAGGCTCGCAGGCGAGAAACCGGGAACGGTGGAGGTCCAGAAAATGCGGTATGCTTTTGCGGCGATATTTTCCAGGGGCATGCTCATGCCCGCAGGGTATGAATACGGCGCCAGAAACAGAATGGATGTTGTAAAGGGCTCACCTCAAGACATTGAGCAGCCACAATGGGACCTTGTCGGATGGATAAAGGAAATGAATGACTTCAAGGCAAGGCAGCCGGTGCTCTGCGAAGAAGGCTCGTGGAAAGCCCTCACCGAATATGACGCTAAGTTCATGTTCCTGGAAAAACAGTCGGACGGCGAGAGCAAGCCTGTGCTGGTGTGCGTCAATAAAAACATGGAAGAGGAGCTGGAGGTTGCGGATGAGGAAATGCCGGAGGAAATTAAAAAGTATAAAAAGATGGTACGGCTGACGGGAGAGGGATTTAAGGAAACAGCGGCTTCACACCATATAGTATTGAAACCTGCGGATATTTTGGTTTTTTTACAATAGTAAATAATAATTTTCCTGCTGGGGGAGGTATCCCCCTCGCTTCACTTCGTTCCGCTACCCCCTCCAGGGTGTCCCCGGGGTACCATCCGTTGCAAGAATCAAACTCTATTGACAAGGGGCACCCGCGGAAAGTTGCTGGTAAGGTTATTTTAATGAGGAAATTGCAGAATACCTTAGTTATCACTGAATGTTAAATACCTGCTTTTAACTCAACTGTGAACTCTTTAAAATGAGATCCAACATCAAGAGCAGAATTTTACCTTATTTCACCACAACACTTCCAATAGGCACCTGAATGAGCAGATACAGCGTGTCGCCGTCCGGCCGCTCCAGAAGTATCTTGCTGTACGTCACTTCCCCCGAGATTTTATTTCCAAAGACAACAGAGCTGCCTTCCCGCCACGCTTTTAAATAGAGTGCCCAGCGTTTTCCATCGTATGACGCCGCCATTTTGCGGCCCTTGTCCCAGGTTCCTTCGGGAAACGTCTTGTTGTACGCGCCTTTTCCAACAGTGAGGAAACAGCCGCTTGACGAATCAAAGGAATATTTTTTAAGTTCACCGAGGGAACTCTCGCTTGTGGAGGGTAGACCGGCATATACATCGTTTTCAAGCCTGATAAGAAGAGAGAGCAGGGAATCACAACGGGCCGAATCAAGCTGCGTTTCCGGGGCCGCAGCGGGGATCTGCCGGCCAGATGCCGCAGTTGCAGGTTTTTCGGTTTGCGGCAAAGACGGTTGCAGCTTACAAGAAGAAAATGCCAGAAGAAAAAACAGGAATACGGTGATTGCGGGTATGGAACGCTTCATGGTATTTTATTCCTTGCCGGTTTTGGAGGTGAGATGGCTTTCTACAGGAAAATAATAGCGTGAGCCAGAAGAAAAAAGCGCTTTTCCTCGACAGGGACGGCGTTATCAACGAAGACAGCGAATATCCCCACAAGCCCGAGCACATTGTATTCAAGCCCGCCGTGTTTGACCTTTGCAGGGCCGCATTGGAAAAAGGATATATCATCGTCGTCGTGACAAACCAGGCAGGCGTGGCAAAGGGCCGTTTTACCGAAGCCGACGTACAGTCGCTGCACGCATGGATGGCGCAGCGTTTTCTCGAAAAGGGGATTCCCATAGCGGGGTTTTATTACTGCCCCTTTCATAAAAACGCCGTTATAAAAGAGTACAAAAAGGACTCCGACTGCCGCAAGCCGGGGCCGGGCATGTTCCTTCTGGCGGCGAGTGACCTCGACATAGATTTGTCAAAATCAATCATGGTGGGGGACAAGCAGTCCGACCGCATACAGCTCCCGGAATTGAAGTGCTATGTGATTAAAAGCGGTTATTCCGGCGATAATTTCGACTTTGATGACCTTAACAAGGTAAAAGACGTTTTGTAAACACCAAGGAGACACCGTGGACAAAAAAAATATCGCCGCGACAAACGGCGAAACGCTGAAGCCGGGATTGGGCGCCCTTTTTTCAAACAGTTATGTCATTGTCGGCGCGCTTGCAATCATTGTCGTCATCGTTTTCACGCCGTTTTTGTTCTCCGACAAAATGCTGTACGGTTCCGATACCATGGCCGGCCTTGACTCACGCGTATTTCTCAAGAATTCGCTGGTTAAAAGCCATCAGTTTCCGCAGTGGTTCAGCAGCCGGCTCGGCGGGATGCCGTCCATCGACGCCATGTTCGGCGACGCCATGTATCTTCCGTCGCTCCTGCTCTACGTTGCCCAGCCCATTCACCGTGCGCTCGGCTTGCGGCTCGTTCTCCATGTGTTTCTGGCCGGGCTGTTTTTCTTCCTGCTGTTGCGCAGGGGATTTAAAATACCAGCGTTTATCGCGGGAATAGGGGCGGCATTTTACATGCTCAACCCGGAATTCTTCTCGCACGTGTATCCGGGACACGACGGAAAGCTGTTCGTGATTGCATGGCTCCCGTTTGTCATGTGGCGGATGAAGGCGCTCATGGACGCACCTTCCTTTCTTAACTCAACGCTCACGGGCCTCGGCATCGCCCTGTGCCTTTTTACTTCCCATACACAATTGACCTATTTCATGCTGTGGGGGTTGTTTTTTTATTGGGTCGCGGCCTCTGTTTTTTTATGGCTCAAGGACAGGAAGGCATTACCCGTCATTACCATGGGCGGATATTTCTGCCTGGCGGTTTTTGTCGGGATAGGCCTTTCCCTGATTCAGTTCCTGCCGCCGTTTCTGTATCTGCACGATGCCTTTTCGGTGCGCGGTGTCGACCGAGGCTTCGATTATGCGGCATCATGGTCTTTGCATTGGCCCGAGGCGTTTTCGCTGTGGGTACCTGAGTTCGGCGGTTTTAACATTGACAAGATCCAAACGTACTGGAGCGAAAACCCGTTCAAGCTCAACACGGAATACGCCGGCGCGATGGCCCTACTTTTTTCCGTTTTTGCAATCGTTCAGAAGCCGAAGCCGTGGAGGATTTTCTGGGGCGCGTTTGCGCTGTTCGCGCTTCTGTATTCGCTCGGCGCGCATTCGCCCGTGTTTTATGCGGCCTATTACATTATCCCGGGCGTGAAAAAATTCAGGGCATGCAGCATGTTCATGTTCTGGTTTTCGTTTTCCACGATCCTGCTTTCGAGCCTGTTTTTAAAAGACGTGGCGCTGGGCTGGTTTGGCGCACTTGACGAGGCGGCCAGGAAAAAGTGGGTAAAGGGCCTGCTTATCGCCCTTGGCTCCATAACGGCCCTTGCGCTGTTGTTTTCCATTAAGGGATTTGTTATTGCGGTGATGCAGCCGCTCACCACCGCGCTCACCGACACGCAGAAGTTTCGCGTGTTTGAGGGGAATTTTTCAAAAAACTTTGTTCCCTTCATGTGGCTGTGGTGGTTTTTTACCGTTGCATCACTGCTGCTCCTAATGGGTGTTATCAACAAAAAGATCGGCACCTACGCCTTCCTTACCGCGGTATGCGCATTCGGCCTCATCGACATTACGCGGGTGGACGCTCATTTTGTTAAAACCATAAACCCCAAACCGTATTTTTACGCGGAGCAGGCTATTAGCGATCTGCAAGGCGAAATGGCGCAGGAGCCCTTCCGTTGTTTTGTAATCCCGGGAGCGCTTCCGCAGGGAGGGGAGGGAATACTCGGCTTGGAGGGCGTTGGCGGTTTCCATGACAACGAACTGCGGTGGTACAGGGAGTTTCGCGGAGACCAGCAGGACAGAAACTACTTTACAGACCTTCTTGGCGTGATGAAGGACGGAAGTCCCTACCTCAAGCCCGAGAAACTTAAAGACGGCAATGCTTTTCTCAACATTGCAAATGCAAAATATTACCTGTTGCGGCAGAATGAGACCTTGTATAAAATCCCGAACCAAAACGCGCTGCAACGGGTTTCCTTTGTCCCAGGCTATGTTGTCATTGACAGTTCGCAGATTACCGACGCGCTGAAAACAGGCGCCTACGATTACCGCAAAGTGGTAGGGCTTTTGGAAGAACCGCGGGAAAGACCTGCTGTTCCTGCGGATTCTTTAAGCAACAAGGGAGCATCCGTGCAATGGCGCACGTACACTCCTAATTACCGAAAAGTCAATGTATCTTCAAGCGCCGACGGGTTCCTGCGCATTTCCGAAGTGTATTATCCGGGCTGGAAAATCTGCATAGACGGGAAGCCGGTTAAGGTCTATCGGTCTGACCTTGCCTGGATGGCGGTGAATTTTCCCAAGGGAAGCCACACTGTGGAAATGTTTCCGCAATCGCTGTATTTTAATAAGGCCGCTATGGTGTCGTTTCCGATGATGATTTTATTGGGGATTTACTGGATTGGACTGGGTGTGGTGAGGTTTGGCAAGAGAAAGAAAAAGAATTAATATAATGTCGGGTGGGGGAAGTATCCCCCTTCTATGTTATGAAGTCAAGCCTCGCGTAAAATAAAATAATAGCTCTTTGACAGAAGCAGTATGATGATCTCAGCCTTCTATACGCAGTCCGGGATTATCTCCG